>MDTE01028357.1_pt1 | contig 23287 bp, 24 predicted proteins | sample 811231 | NCBI WGS metagenome assembly MDTE01 (sample SAMN05326651, study PRJNA326480) | marine metagenome | isolation source: seawater | place: Indian Ocean: Red Sea | collected 2010 | reverse complement strand
CGAGTAAGGGGACTTGAACCCCCGACCTCCGGTACCACAAACCGGCGCTCTAACCAACTGAGCTACACCCGCCAAAAATTAGCATTAATTTATAGTATAGATATTATGCAAATTAAACATTATATTTGGGAACCATATTATGAAAAAAATTGAGGCAATTATAAAACCTTTTAAGCTTGAAGATGTTAAAGATGCATTAGGCGAAATTGGTCTTAGTGGATTAACTGTCTCTGAGGTAAAAGGGTTTGGTAGACAAAAAGGTCATACAGAGCTTTATCGTGGAGCAGAATACGTGGTCGACTTTCTACCAAAAGTAAAAATAGAACTAGTAGTAGATGATAAAAAATATAAAGAAGCGATCAATGTTATTATCAAACAAGCTAATACCGGTAAAATTGGTGATGGAAAAATCTTTGTATATGAAGTTGCAGAAGCTATTAGAATTCGTACAGGCGAAAAAGGTAAAGACGCGGTTTAACTTCACCCATTACGCTACCAATAAATTTTTAGGAGTACTTAGAAATGGATAAAAAATCATTACAAAAAATAATCGACGAAAAAGGTATCCAGTACATCGACTTTAGATTTACTGATCCTCTTGGAACATGGCATCACTTTTCTCATCACATTAATACATTCGAAATGGATGTTTTTGAAGAAGGTATCGGATTTGATGGTTCTTCAATAAGATGTTTTCAATCTATTGAGGCATCAGACATGATTTTAATACCAGATATTGAAACTGCTTTTATTGATCCTTTTTTCACAGATCCAACACTAGTTTTAATTTGTGATATTCAGGACCCAATTACTGGCCAAAAATATGATAAGGACCCAAGATATGTTGCTAAAAAAGCAGAAGAATTTGTAAAAAGTTCTGGTGTAGGGGATCAAATTTTTTTTGGTGCAGAGGCAGAATTTTTTCTATTTAATGATGTGAGAATTTCTACTGATCCAAGTAATTCTTTCTTTTCTGTAGACTCAGGAGAAGCAATTTGGAACAAAGGTTCGGATGAAAGACCAAATCTAGGTTATCATGTTCGAAATAAAGGTGGTTATTTTCCTTGTCCTCCTCACGACACAATGCAAGATGTAAGATCAGAGATGGTTAACCATATGGTTTCCATTGGAATGAACGTTGAAGCTCAACACCATGAAGTAGCAACTGCTGGTCAACAAGAAATTGATTTAAGATTTGACACTCTTCTCTCTCATGCAGATGATCTTCAAAAATACAAATATGTTGTTAGGAATACTGCAAAAAGTAATGGCTTAAGTGCTACTTTTATGCCTAAGCCTTTATCTAATGATAATGGATCTGGTATGCATAGTCATCAAAGTATTTGGTCAAAAGGCAAACCAATTTTTTATGCAGATAGTGGATATGCAAACTTAAGTGATGAAGCTAAATTTTATATTGGTGGGCTTTTAAAGCATGCACCTTCACTCCTAGCTTTTACTAATACAACTATAAATTCTTTTAAAAGATTGGTGCCGGGGTATGAGGCACCGGTAAAACTAGCTTATTCAAATAGAAACAGAAGTGCTATTTGTCGTATACCTGCGTACTCCCCTTCTCCAAAAGCTAAAAGAGTTGAGTTTAGATGTCCAGATGCCACAGCTAATCCTTACCTAGCCTTCTCAGCAATGGTAATGGCAGGACTAGACGGTATTAAAAATAGAATAGACCCAGGTGAACCAATGGATAAAAATCTTTATGATTTACCAGCGGAAGAGCAAGCTAAAGTAAAAGAAGTTCCATCTTCACTTGAAGAAGCAGTAAATAATCTTGAGTCAAACCATGACTATTTATTAGAAGGAAATGTATTTACTAAAGACTTAATTGAGTCTTACATAGAATACAAAAGAGAAGAAGAAATTGAACCAAATAAATTAGTAGTAACACCAAAAGAATACGATCTTTATTACGATTATTAATCAATAATTTTAAGTAGCTCATCTAAATATTTTTTTTTATCAATATTTGATGAGTTACTTTTTATATCCTCTTCAATAATCTCTTTTCTTAAATCTTTAATTCTTTTTTCATAAATAAATTTCTCACCATTAAACTTAAAAATTTCATATGAAATTTTGTAGATTTGAGATAAATCATTAAGGTCTTCAAAGGGGTTTTTTATATCAATCATCTTAAGAATATATTCTTTATTAATTTTAGGAAAATTTCTAATTATGTTTCTTTTATAACTATAAAATTGATTCAAGAATATCTTATTTTTAGAAATTAATTTTATTTTTATAAATGAAAGCAGATGAAAAATTTCATGAGTATTTTTATAAAAATCAAAGAAATGATTAATATTTATTACTTGATCTGAATTTTTATCAAAAGGTTTATTTCTATCATCGGTATATAGAAAGTTTTTATCAATGTATTGTTTAAAAATACTATAAAACCTTCTAACAATTTTAATACTATGAATGTGATCATTCCTAGAGTCTTTATAAACAAAAAAAATATCAGCATCTGATGAAGGTAAAGCCTGATTTAAAGCTAAGCTACCAAATAAAATTGGAGTCAGATCTGAGAAAATATCTTTTTTGTTAATTAGATAATTTTCTTTAACAAATTCAAAAAGATTAAAAATAAATTTAATTAAATTTCTATTTCTTTTTATTAAATAAATATTATTTTGAATTTTATTTGATAAATAAAGATAATCTAAAATAAAAATTGTTTCATAAATATCTTGTATTATTTTTTTTAAATCTAGGTCAAAATTATCTGTAGATTGTCTTATTTTAAAATCAGGAGGTCCGTAGTTAAAAAAATAAACTAAGGACTCTATTAAAAAGTTATTTTTTTGTAGGAAATTTGTAAGCTTGGGAGAGTTATCAAAAATAAAAATTATTTCTTTATAAAGATGTTGGTTATATTTATATAAAGAACTTAAATGAATACCTGATTTAAAATAAGTAATTAAATAATCAAATTTTACTATTAATTCGTCTTTATTTTGATTTGTTTCAAGGATTGATATTAAATGGTTAATTGACTGCGTATAGTCATTTTTTACTGACTCTGAGCTATTAATATTATTGGCTCTTTCATATAAGTTTCTAATTATGGTTTTACTTTTGTCATTGAAAGAGTCCAAATTTATTTTTTTTTCAAAAACCTTACTCTCAAATAATTTTTCAAATATAGTTTGAATTTTTTTACTTATATCTTGTAAATCTTGATAGTAATTTGGATGAGCTTGTTCTAAAAAAGAGTCATTTTTTTCAACAATATTTTGAAAAACATTAAGTTTAACATGAAGATAGTTTTCAACTTTTCTATAAAAATAATATGCGTCTTTAACTATTTTCAATTCATATTCTGAGAGAAAATTATAATTAGCTAATATACTAAATAACCTATGGATATTATTTTCTCTAATTGGAGGAAATTTTCCTGACCATAAGAGTTGATTAAAATGAATAATGTTTTCACAAGACCTTATATACCCATATGAGTTTTTAATATCCAAAGATTTTGATTGGTCTTTAATTAAAAAAAGTTTTTTTATTTCATCAATAGCGTAGTAATCAAATGATCTCCTATATAAAAAACTTTTAATAGAAGTTATGAAAAAATTATACTTTTCAATACTGCCACCAATAAATTGAGATCGGTGAAATGCTAATCTTTCCCAATTTCTACCTACCGATGAATAATAATCAATAGCACTATCTAAATCAGTAATAAGATATGAATTTCCTAAGTCAGGTCTCAATCTCAAATCAATTTTATGAAAAAATGTTTTAGATACATTAGATATATCGGAAATTAATTTTTTAATAACTTTATTGAATTCAAATGGGCTTATAGGGCTATTTTTTGAGTCAAAAAAAATAATAAGATCTATATCAGACGTAAAATTTAGATCTTTTACTCCAATTTTACCCATTCCGAGAATGAAGTAGTTGTTTTTAAAATTATTAAAATTTGATGATAAATAAGAATTAAAAATTCTTAACAGTATCTGCTTACAAATTAAAGACCATAAACGAGATATATAATCTTGGGATATTTTATTTGAATGAAGTAAAAAAAATAATAAATATATTAATTCATTTTTTAAATCCTGAATTTTTAGATCATTGGACTCTTTATCACTGAAATATTTATCTATATTAGAATTCAAATGAGAGAGAACTACGTCAGAGTCTATATTTTGAATATCATAATTTTGATTTAGATATTCATATCTTTTTAAAAAAGGTGAGAGTTTAAAAATCTTATTTAAGTCCAAATTTCAGTTTCCTCAAAATAAGATGAGAGTGATTCTAAGTTTTTTATATTAGATATATCTTTTCTTACTGATTTTGATTCTGAGATATTTTTCAGAAGTGTAAAAATACTTTTTTTAATTAAATTGATATTTAGAAATTTATGTAATTTTATATCTGATAAAAACTTAAGAACTGGAATTTTCTTATTTTTTAAATCACATAAACCAATCTTTTCGATAAAAAGAATATCTTTAGAAAATTGTCTTCCAATCATGAAATTAGATATATCTTGGTTTATTAAATAATTAATTGTTTCTTCATTATTAATTTCACCATTTGGAATAAGATTTAAGTCTGAATGATTTTTTTGGCACTCCAAAAATAAGTTATAATTTATTTTAGGAATTGTTCTATTTTGTTTAGTGTCTAAATCTAAGATGCCATTTCTACAATGCACAAAAACAGTTTTTATTCCCATTTTTGAAAATAGGCTCAAATAATTATCTATGTATTCTTTGTCTTCTTCTAATCCTAAACCTAGACGGCATTTTACAGATATTTCTTTTTTATATTTTGTAAGAGACTTAAGGCATTTTGAAACTAATTCTGGTTCTTGAGTAAGCGCTAAACCTAATTTATTTTCTTGAACCTTAGAACTTGGACAACCAAGATTAAAATTAACATGATTTATTATGTCTATATTATTTAAAATGTTGATTGCTTGTTCTATTTCTTGAGGGTTTGACCCTGCTATCTGTATTGCACTTTTATTATTGTCTAAGAAATGCTTAGCTATGGTTTTAGATTCATTATAGATGATGGCTTTATCTACAATCATTTCAGAGAAAGTCTGAATATCATTACCATATAAGTTCTCTGCTAAATTTCTGAAATAACAGTCAGTGTAACCCATCATTGGTGCGAGGTAATATTTCATATGAATTTCTGTTTTCTTCATTGAAAAATACTGCAATAAGAGTAAAAATCATTAAAAATCAAACAATTGGAAAATATCAAAATAAATCAACTAGTTTTTAATGCTGATGGCCTAATCCCAACGGTAGTTCAAGAGCAATCTACAAAAGAAATATTGATGGTTGCCTATTCAAATGAAAACTCTTTAGAGTTAACTATAAGCACAAATAAATGCCACTTTTGGAGTAGAAGTAAAAAGAAAATTTGGCTTAAAGGGGAAACATCGGGTAATTTTTTAAAGTTATTTAATATTTATGTAGATTGTGATAACGATACTTTAATTTTTGAGGTGGAGTTAGAAGGAACAGGTGCTTGTCATACAGGGACAAAGACTTGCTTTTTTAAGAAATTAGAGTCATGAGTGAAATAATTGCATATAAAGATCAAAATAATGAATATTTTGATTATGAAGTAGAAAAAAGTAAGCCTATAAAAGCTAACTCAGAAGATGCACTCAACATTATGAGACATGATATGGCTCATATCTTGGCAGAGGCTGTTTTAGAAATTTTTCCTAATGCAAAACCTACCATAGGACCTTTTATAAAGAATGGTTTTTATTATGACTTTGATATGGAAAATACACTTTCAGATGAAGATTTGAATAATATTGAAAGTAAAATGAAAGAAATTTTAAATGAAGGTAGATCTTTTTCAAAAAAAATAGTTACAAAAGATGAGGCTTTGAAGTTTTTTAAAGATAATCCCTATAAAATTGAATTAATAAAAAACTTGGATAACTCCTCAGAAATTACACTTTACGAGCAAAAAAATTTTACTGATCTTTGTAAAGGGCCTCATCACAAAAGTACAAAAGATTATAATGCAAGTATCAAAATTACTAGCGTATCTGGTGCTTATTGGAGAGGTATTAGTACAAATAAGATGCTTCAAAGAATTTATGCTACTGCTTTTTATAGTGAAAAAGATTTAGATAAGTACCTTCGAAACCTAGAAGAAGCCAAAGAGAGAAATCATAGAAGGCTTGGAACAGACATGGGCCTTTTTCTGTTGACTGATTTATCAGCTGGAAATGTTTTTTGGAAAGAAAAAGGTTTAACGCTCTATCAAAATATTGAAAAATTTATTAGAAGCGAACAGCAAAAATTGAATTATAAAGAAGTAAAAACTCCAGAATTAGTATCAAACGAGCTTTTGGTCAAATCTGGACATTGGGATAATTTCCAAGAAAATATGTTTACTTCTGAAAAGGATAATAAAACTTTTGCTTTAAAGCCAATGAATTGCCCTTGTCATATAGTATTGTTCAATTCGCAATTAATTACTTATAAAGACTTACCGCTCAGATATTCAGAATTTGGTAAATGTCATCGTTACGAACCCTCAGGTGCCTTGAATGGCCTATTTAGAGTAAGAGGATTTACTCAAGATGATGCTCATTTATTTTGCACTGATGAACAAATATATGATGTTTGTAATGAAACAAATCAATTAATTGAAAGAGTTTATAAAAAATTTGGTTTTGAAAAAATTAAATACAATATCTCTACTAAACCTGAAAAAAGCATTGGCTCACAAGAAAGTTGGGACAATGCCGTGGATCAATTAAAAAAAGTTCTTACTGATAATGGAAAAGATTTTAAGATTTTAGATGGTGAAGGTGCATTCTATGGTCCTAAAATTGAATACACACTAGAAGACTCACTTGGTAGAGAATGGCAGTGTGGAACAATACAATTAGACTTTAACTTACCTGAAAGATTAGGAGCAAAGTACAAAGACAAAGATGATAAAAACCAAACACCTATCATGATACATAGGGCGGTTGTTGGATCTTTAGAAAGATTCATAGCAATTATATTAGAAAATACAAATGGATGGCTTCCATTATTTATTACTCCTATTCAACTAGCAATTCTTCCAGTATCTGAAAAATATGTAGATCATTGTAATGAAATTAACACAAAGCTCAAAGATCTTGATGTTAGGGCTCTAGTTGATGCCTCAGATAATAAGCTTGGTTATAAAATTAGAAATTCAGTCTCCAAAAAAATACCCTACTCTCTAGTAGTTGGGGAAAAGGAAATTGAGTCCAAGACATTTAATGTTAGAAGTAGGAAAGGTGACAATACATCTTTCAAAAACATTGAAGAACTCAATGAGTTTTTTAAAAACAATTAAGTATTCTTTTTAAATTTTTAAATTAATCTAATTTTATTTATGAGTGACCATCTTAAAGCTGTTCTAATTGTCGTAATTAGTGGATTAATATGGAGTTTTGGACCACTAGTAGTTAAAAATATGACAAACCCTCAAATATATCAATTGCCTTATTTAGTAATTAGAGGGAGCGTAGTTGCTTTTATAATTAGTTTATTTTTAATATTTAATGAAAGAAGAGACTTTTTTTTCAATTTCATAAAAATTGATCGGGTAACAATCATTGGAGGATTATGTCTTACAACAGCTTTTATGGGGTTTATATATTCTATTAGTCATACCACTGCTGCAGTGACTTTATTTATGTTAGCTTTGATGCCCTTTTTAGCTTCAATAATCGCTTTTCTTTTCTTGAAAGAAAAAATATCTCTTCAAAACTTTTCAAGTATGATCATAGCTTTTATTGGAACACTTATTATGATTTACGCAAGTGCTTTTAGCGGATCTATTTTTGGACTTATAATGGGCTTTATTTCTAGTTTAGGTTTTGCAGCTTTTTCAGTGACTCTTAGAAGTAAAAGTGATTTTAAAAAATTTTATATTTTAATATATGCAGGATTTTTTTGCGCAATTATTTCTTTACTTATAATGATTTTAAATGGTCAAGAAATTTATCTGCCATTGAAAAATATCTTATTAAGCATTTCCCATGGATTTATTGTGGCAACGGGTTTGATACTATTTAGCTTTGGATCTAAACATCTTTTATCCGGTGAATTAACAATGCTCTCATTGTTAGAAGTTGTTGGGGGGATCTTTTGGGCTTGGTTACCTATTTTAGGAATAAATGAGGTTCCTAATTTAAATACTATAATTGGTGGTATTGTTATTTGTTTAGCGATTGCGATGAATTCTTATAGATTTGATATAGAAAGATTAAAAAATTTAACTAGATAAGCAAACCAACAACGCCAGAACAAGTCAAAAATATTCCTGCACTTTGAATTTTAGATATTTTTTCTTTAAGAAATATTCTTGCAAGAACAGCAGTAACAAGACCAAATGCTGATGAAATTACAACCGCTATGCTTTCCTTATCAACAGCATAGGCGGAAACTAAACAAAAATAACCAGTTGTTTCAAGTATTCCTTGAAAAAAAAGAAATGGAATAGCTTTTTTAGTGAGAGTTATCTTAGATCTTGTAAATAGCAATAAAACGGCTATACCAAATAAACTAAAAAATCTGATATAAATAACTGTCTCTAAATCGCCCATGGTTGTGCTTGCCTCTTGAGTGAAAATTAATCCAATAGCTAACATCCCACTAGACATAAAAGAAATGGCAATGGATTCTTTTATTTGCTTACCATTCATGCCTAGGCTTGATTTAAAATTTTCTGCGCTAATAGATATTAAAATGGCCCCAGAAATAACTACTAAGGTTGATATCCATTGAGTCAAAGAAGGTTCACTTCCTAAAAAAAACCTAATTAAAAACACAAAAAAAGGATTTGTTGCAACAATTGGAGCGACGATACTAACAGGACCCATTTGTAAACCTCTATATAAAAATAAAAGTCCAAACATAATAAGTATCCCAGATAAAAAACTATTACTTAAACCAATACTATTGGGATTAAGACCTTCACTAAAAAAATAAGTTTCCTTTATATAAAACAATATTAAGTAAAAGATTGCACCTACAACAAGCATCCAAAAAAGAGAGTTTTTAAAACCTACTTCTTTGGAGGAAAACCTTGCTAAAAAATCACCAATACCAAAGCTTAAAGCCGAGAGAATACCCAATAAAATTGTCATCAATTTTGATTAATTATACGTGAAAGCTTTCACCGCATCCACATTCACTTGTCTGATTAGGATTATTAAAAATAAATCTTTCTCCAAATTCTTCTTTAATATAATCCATTTCGGTACCTATGACATACATGATTGCTTTATTATCTATGTAGAGAGGAAAATCGTAACCTTCAACTAGTTCGCATTCTAGAATATTATCATCATTAGCATATTCCATTGTATAACTAAGACCAGCACAACCTTTTGTATTCAATCCAATTTTAAGTCCAACAGAATCTTTTTGTTTTGATAAAAGATCTAATATTTGAATTTGAGCATTCTTAGATAAAGTAAATAAAGGCGTGGTCATTTAATATCCTAAAGCAAGTCTTGCATCTTCGCTCATCATATCTTTATTCCATGGAGGATCAAATGTAAGTTTAACTGTAACTTGGCCTACACCCTTTAATTCATTAGTTTTTTTTGCTACTTCCATAGGAAAACTATCTGCAACTGGGCAATTTACAGTAGTTAGAGTCATGGTAATTTTAATATTATTATTTTGATCTAAATTAATCTCATATACTAATCCCAAATCATAAATATTAATACCTAACTCTGGATCATTAACATGTTTTAACTGATTAATAATATCTAATTCTGAAATATTGGTTGCCGAGCTAGTAGATATTTCTCCATAAACCATCTCACCCTTTGAATTAGCCTTAGGCATGAAATCTGATAGTTTTTTATTATCCATTAGCTTAAAAGTTTAATGGTTTTTTTTAGAGAATTAATAAAAATTTCAATATCATTAATATCGTTATAAATACCAAAAGAGACTCTGCATGAGCCTGGTATTTTAAGTTTTTTCATCATTGGTTGGCAACAATGATGCCCTCCTCTAATCATAATGCCATATTGATCAAGAAAAGTAGCTATATCATTGTAATTTTTATTATTAACATTAAAGGAAACAATAGAACTTGCATTGATTGATTGATTTGAACCATAAACTTCAACTTCAGAAATCTCTTTTAGATTTTCTATAAGTAATTTTCTCATCTCTTCCTCGTGATTAAAATAACTAGAAAAATTAATTGATTTTAAATAATCAAGAGCAGCATTAAAGCCAACAACAGCTTCAATAGGAGGGGTACCTGCTTCAAACTTATTGGGAAGCATCGCGTAAGTAAAACTATCATGATTTACTTGATTAATCATTCCACCACCTAAATTATTTGGCTCTAATTCATTAAGTAGATTTTCCTTTCCATATAAAATTCCAACTCCTGAAGGGCCATAAAGTTTATGTGATGAAAAAGAATAAAAATCACAATTCAATTTTTGAACATCAATATTACAATGAGCTATTGATTGGCATCCATCAAGAGAAATTAAGATTTCATTTGATATGTTATCTTTAATTTTGTTTATATTTATAATTTGACCTGTGGTATTAGACATATGTGTAATTGCAAGGACTCTTGTAGAGTTATTACAAGAGTCAATTATTTGTTGTTCGGTAATTTCACCATTATCCCCAATAGGAACAATTTTAAGATTCAGGTTTGAGTTTTCACATATTTTCATCCAAGGCAAAAAGTTTGAATGATGCTCTAACTCTGTAACAACTATGTCACCTCCATCTTTAAATTTTTTTGCTAAAGCACTAGCAATGATGTTTATCGAGTTTGTAGCTCCACTAGTAAAAATAACTTCATTAATAGATTTAGCATTAATAAATCCTCTTACATTTTCCCTAGCTCTCTCAAATTTGTCAGTGGCGCTTATACTTAATGTATTCATACCACGATGAACATTTTCATATGAGTTTTCATAAAAGTCTGTAATGGCGTCAATTACTGCTTTAGGTTTTTGTGTGCTAGCAGCAGAGTCCAAATAGGTTATTGGATAATCTCTTACTTTTTTAGACAATATTGGAAAATCTTTTTTAAAACTCATTAAAGTAAATTATCTAATAAATTTAAAGAAAAGTCTTTTAATTCTTGATTTTTATATAAATCCAATACTTCTATTAAAAAAGCTTTTTTAAGTATTTTAATAGCTTCTTGTGTAGTTATACCTCTAGAGTTAAAGTAATAAATTTGATTTTGATTAAGTTTAGATATTGTAGATCCATGACTACATTTTACATCATCAGCATAAATTTCTAATTCAGGCTTATTATTTGCTTTAGATATATCATCTAATAACAAAGATCTACTCATTTGATATCCATCAGTTTTTTGTGCTATTGAGTCAACATAAATTTTACCTTGAAAATTAGTTATGGCACCATCATTAACAATAGATTTAAATATTTCATTACTTGAAGTTGAAGGTTTTAAATGTTGGATAAAAGAAAAGTTATCATTAATACCTTTATTTTTTAAATTAATGCCAGAAATATTGAAATTACAATTAGTACCTAATGAAGCATAATATTCATTTCTAATATGATGATTATTAGATTGGAAAGAAATCAAACTTAAATCGGAATTATCAGCTTGGTTACTTTGAAAATAAAGAAATGATTTATCATTAGATAAACATAAATGGATTACCTCAAGATTTGCATTCTCATCTAAATCAATAAAAATAGATTTAGGCTCAACATTGTTTGTATTTGAATTTAACAAAACCAATGTTTGAAATTTTTCATTAAATTTCTTTATATAGATATTTTCATTGAGTTTATTTAGATCTAATAAAAGATTATTTTGATTAAAATTATCAAGGTTAATTAAACGTGTCTCTTTTGATGTTAAAGAAGAAACTCTAAAATAACTATCAGATGTTTTGAATGTCCAATCATCAATTTTTGGTTTGAGATCAATTTTATCCATGTCTTGAGATTTAATTTCTGAGCAAATTTCTGAGAGTTCTTTGAGGTTTAATTCAACAGGATTGAAATTAGATAGTTTATCAATCTTATGTAATTGTGCGTATTTATAGTTTTCTAACTTAAGATTTTTAAAAGGATTTTTCTCATTTAGAACTTCACTAGCATATGATGAAATATTATTCATAACTAAATCAATACACCTTTAACATTAATTATGAAGATTTAGATATTTCTTCGTAACCTTTTTCTTCAAGTTCTAAAGCCAAAGAAAAATCTCCTGATTTCACTATTCTTCCATCAGCGATAATATGAACAAAATCTGGTTTAATATAGTTTAGAAGTCTTTGATAATGTGTAATTACTAAAAAAGAATTTTCTTTATTACGTAATTTATTAACACCATCTGATACAACTCTTAGAGCATCTATATCTAATCCTGAATCAGTTTCGTCTAATATAGCCATAGTTGGATTTAAGAGCGACATTTGTAAGATTTCTTGTTTCTTTTTTTCACCGCCAGAATAGTTGACATTTAAATCTCTTTTAAGCATATCTGAAGAAATATTTAATTCTTCAGCTTTACTTTTAATTAGTTTAGCAAACTCTAAAGCATCTATTTCTGGCAGGCCTTGATGTTTTCTTTTTGCGTTGATTGCAGTTTTAAGAAAAAATGAAGTTTGAACACCAGGTATCTCCATAGGATATTGAAAAGCAAGAAATAAACCTTCATTTGCTCTTTCGTCTACTTCTAAATCTATAATATTTTTATCATTAAAATTAATACTGCCTTCATTAATTTCATATCCCTCTTTTCCAGATAAAACATATGAAAGAGTACTCTTACCTGATCCATTCGGACCCATTAATGCATGAACTTCACCTTTGTTTATATTTAAGTCCAAACCTTTGATAATTTGTTTATCTTCTATAGATACTTTTAGATTTTTAATACTTAACATTATCCAACGCTTCCTTCTAAACTAATTGCCACTAATTTTTGAGCCTCTACTGCAAATTCCATAGGTAAATTTTGAAGAACTTCCTTACAAAATCCATTTACAATTAAACCGACAGCATCCTCACTATTTAAACCTCTTTGCATACAATAAAAAAGTTGATCTTCATTAATTTTGGAAGTTGTAGCCTCATGCTCTATCATTGAGTCAGAATTACTAGACTCAATATATGGTACTGTATGTGCGCCACATTGATTTCCTATAAGAAGAGAGTCACATTGTGTAAAGTTTCTAGAGTTAGAAGCTTTAGATTGAATATTAACTAATCCTCTATAAGTGTTGTTTGCTTTTCCTGCAGATATTCCTTTAGAAATAATTTTTGAGGTTGTGTTTTTACCAAGATGTATCATTTTTGTGCCTGTGTCGGCCTGTTGTCTATTGTTGGTAATAGCTACAGAGTAAAACTCACCTTTAGAATTATCACCTTGAAGAATACAGCTTGGATATTTCCAAGTTATAGCAGAGCCTGTTTCTACTTGTGTCCAAGATATTTTTGAATTAATTCCCCTGCAAGCTCCTCTTTTAGTCACAAAATTATAAATACCACCCTTGCCTTCGCTATCACCAGGATACCAATTTTGAACAGTAGAATACTTAATCTCAGCATTATCTAATGCAACTAGTTCGACATTTGCTGCGTGAAGTTGATTTTCATCTCGCATTGGAGCAGTACATCCTTCTAAATAGCTAACATAACTATTTTTATCAGCTACTATTAATGTTCGTTCAAATTGACCAGTATTAATTGCATTAATCCTGAAATAAGTAGACAGTTCTACAGGACATCTTACTCCTACTGGAATATAAACAAATGAACCATCTGTAAAAACTGCTGAATTAAGAGCAGCGAAGGAGTGATCTGAAACAGGAATTACACTTCCTAAATATTTTTTGACTAAATCTGGATGGTTTTTTATTGCTTCTGAAATTGAGCAAAAAATTATTCCTAGGTCGTTTAATTGTTTTTTGTATGTAGTCGCTACCGAAACTGAGTCAAAAACGGCATCAACAGCAACCCCTGATAACATTTTTTGTTCTTTTAATGGAATCCCTAGTTTTTCATATGTTTTTAAAATTTCTGGATCTATTTCATCAAGCGACTTAGGTTTGTCTTTTAAACTCTTGGGTGAAGAATAGTAATAATAATCTTGAAAATTAATTTCTGGGATATTAAGTTTGGCCCAATTAGGTTTAGGTAATTTATTAAATACTTTAAAAGCATTTAATCTCCAATTAAGCATCCAATTAGGTTCATCTTTTTGCTTAGATATAAATTTTACAGTCTCTTCACTTAAACCTTTAGGGGATTTAATTTCATCAACTTTCGTAGAAAAGCCATATTTATAATCGCTTTGTCCTAAATCATTGACTTGTTTAATTGTTTGTTCTGTTGCTGCCATAGATCACCGATATATAAAATAAATAAAGAAACTTACAAGAAAAATACGTAAAAATAAGGGTTTAGTTCAGTTTTTGCTTGATAATTCCACCTCCAAGAACCCTATCTTGATCATATAAAACACAAGCTTGACCTTTGGTTATTGCTTCAGCTGGTTCTTCAAATTCAAAATAATAAGTATCTGAATTTTTTAATAATATACCCTTTTTTGGTTCAGAAAGAGACCTTATCTTCGCACTACATGGGATTCTTACATCTGATTTATTTAAGTCAAAATCAGGCATTATAAAATTCAAATCATCTAATAATAGAGATTTTCCAAGAAGATCTTTTTTATCACCAATAATTATTTGGTTTTTATCTTTAACAATGTCAACAACATATAAAGGTCTATCGTTGGAGATACCTATGCCCCTCCTTTGTCCTATTGTAAAATTTTGTATACCATCATGATGGGCTAGAACTTTGCCATTCAAATCTACAATTTCACCAGTCTTTTTTTTCGATTTAATAAATTTTTTATAATCTCCATCTGGAATAAAACAAATATCTTGACTATCTTTTTTGTTAAATACAATTAAACCTAACTCTTCTGCTATCTTCCTTGTTTGATCTTTAGAAATGTCACCAAGTGGAAAACGCAAATAATCTAGTTGTTCTTGAGTAGTAGAAAAAAGAAAATAACTTTGATCCTTATTCTTGTCTTCAGCTCTATACATATGTGCATTTTTTGTATTTCCTGTCCTTTTAATGTAATGACCTGTAGCCATACAATCAGCCTCTAGTTTTTTTGCAAAATTCATTAAGTCTCTAAATTTAACAGTTTCATTACATTTAACACAAGGGATTGGTGTTTCCCCATTTTCATAAGCATTAATAAAGTAATCGATTACATCAGTTTTAAATTTTTTTTCATAATTAAAAACATAGTGAGGAATATCTAACTTTTGAGCTACTCTTCTAGCATCATAAATATCTATGCCTGAACAACATGATCCTTTTTTTGACGACGTATTAGAAGTATAAAGTTGAAGAGTAATCCCTATAACGTTATATCCCTCTTTCTTAAGTAAACCCGCTACAACTGAGCTATCCACACCACCAGACATTGCTACTACTACTGTAGTTTTTGATGGTTCTTTATTAAATCCAAGTGAGTTCATTATTAACTTGCTTTTTTGATCAAATATAATTTAAAATCCCTGCTCAAATATGCCAGAGGTATTTATACAAGGTGGAGAAGGTAAACTTCAAGCAAAATACTCACCAAGTGAAGAAGAAAAACCAAATATCGCCATAGTTCTTCATCCTAATCCTAAACATGGAGGGACTATGGACCAAAAAGTCAATTATGCTGCTTTTAAAGTTATGAAAGATGCAGGTTTTTCAACTCTACGAATTAATTTTAGAGGTGTTGGGAAAAGTGATGGAGCATTTACTGAAGGTGAGGGGGAGTTAAATGATGCAAGTGTGTCTTTAGATTGGCTTCAAAAAAAGAATGAAGATTTTAGATCTTGTTGGATTGTTGGTTTCTCATTTGGTGCTTGGATCGGCTTTCAAACTCTTATGAGGAGACCTGAAGTAGATGGTTTAATTTTAATTGCTCCACCAGTTAACTTATATGATTTTAATTTTTTATCACCTTGTCCAATTAAAACTCTGATTATTCGTGCAGAACAAGATGAGATAGTTAAAAAAGATAGTTTAAAAGAATTTTTTGAAACTTTTAAAAAACAAAAAAATGCAGAGGTTTCAATGGATTCTATTTCCAAATCAAACCATTTGTTCGAAGGAAAATTAGATCCGCTTATGTCTACTATGTCAAAGTATATTGCTAAACACAAAAGTTAGCATTTTTCTCCTAAATATATATTTTTTTTGATACCGGTTGTTTCTTTATAACTTGATGATAACTTTTTAAGATATCTTATTGCCAGCAAAGCCATTCCTTGTGACTCAATAAAATCACCGTCTAATTGATAATCATCTATCAAAGAAACATCAGAGAATTTATTTTTAAATAATGATACTAGAGTTATGTTTTTTCTACCCCCTCCTGATAAAATGATTTTATATTTTTTATTTGATGAGATAAATTTACTGATGCTATGAGGTATAATTGACAGCATAGTATGAATGAAATTCTCAACTGAGATATCTTTATTAAATTTATCAATATATTTATGAAAATAATTTCTATCTAATGATTTAGGTAATTTTTTTTTAAAATAACTATCTAAGTTAATTAGATCGAATAATTCTTTAATTATTTGTCCTTTTTTCGAAATTTTTCCATCCTCATCAATGACCTGATCAGTATTGTGTATTAAAAAATCATTAATAATTGCATTACCAAATGAACTATCTCCAGATTTAATCTTTTTATTTTCTATTATTGAGATATTAGTCACTCCTCCAATATTTACAAAAATACATGGTTCTAAGTTGTGATTGTCAGAAATAATTTTATGATAAATTGGAAGGATAGGTGCACCCTCACCTCCATTTAGAATATCATTTTTTCTAAAGTTACAAACTACAGGAGCCTGAGAGTTATAGATTGTCTTTTTATCATATAACTGGATAGATATTTTTGACGATGGATCATGAAATATGGTTTGGCCATGTATGCCTATAACATCAATTTTTTTATCAAATTTAGATATTAATTTATTTATTGCTACCTGGTATTCAAAATTAAGCATTTCAATTAATTTTAAATTATTTAAGTATTTTAAGTTGATTGTTTTTAATAATTCTTTTTTTAAATCATCTGAGTAAGGAGTAAATTCATTCAGGATTTCTGATGCATACGATATCCCATCAGAACGAATTATACTGCAGTCTATGCCATCTAAAGAGGTTCCAGACATTGATCCAAGGGCGATATAATCCATTTGATATCTTAAAATTTATGTTAATTATAATATATGTTTGATTATATACAGTTATTTAAAGATAGACATCTATTCAATCAATGCACAAATGAAAATGAGTTAAATAACTTATTAAATAAAAAAAAGATAACTTTCTATATAGGTTTTGATGCAACTGCAGATGCCCTACATGCTGGAAGTCTAGTACAGCTTAGGGCTATTAAAACCCTAATCAAACATGGCCACAATGCGATTGTTTTATTGGGAGGGGGAACTACAAAAATCGGAGATCCTTCGGGCAAAGACTCTGCTAGAAAAATTCTTTCTTATGAAATAATTCAAAATAATATTAATAATTTTAAAAGAATTTTTGATCATTATTTCAGAGACTATAAGAGTAATATAACTTTCATTAACAATGATGAGTGGTTAAGCACTTTGAATTATATTGAATTGCTTCGTGATCTTGGTAGTCATCTCTCCATAAACAGAATGCTTACCTTTGAAAGTGTAAAAGAGAGGCTTAAAAGAGAGCAATCTTTATCTTTTTTAGAATTTAATTATATGGTTCTGCAAAGTTATGATTTTCTTCATTTAAATAAAAATAATAATTGTGACCTTCAAATTGGAGGATCAGATCAATGGGGAAATATTGTTCTAGGTATGGAGTTAATATCTAAGATAAATAAAAAAGATGCATTCGGATTAACAACACCCCTGCTAACTACATCGACAGGAAAAAAAATGGGTAAAACAGAACAAGGTGCAGTATGGATAGATCAAGAAAAGTATAGCTCATATGATTTTTATCAGTATTGGAGAAATGTTGATGATAGCGATGTTGAAAAATTACTTTTAATATTTAGTGACCTAGATAAAGACGAGATATCTAAGTTAATTTCTGAAAATATTAATGAAGCAAAAAAAAAGCTTGCTTTTTTAATAACTTCAGATTGTCACTCAGAAAAGTCAGCTAATGAAGCAGAAAAAAAAGCAATTTCTATTTTTGAGCAAAACTCATACGATAATTTAGATGAAATAAATTTTAGTAAGAATTCACAAATAAAATTAATTGAAGCCTTAACTGAAAAGAACCTAGTTTCCTCTAAATCTGAAGCAAAAAGATTAATTGAGGGTGGTGGAGTAAAAATTAATGAAGAGCAAATTAAAGACTTTAATTACGAGCTTAATCAATCAAACAACGAACAAGTTCTAAAAATAGGCAAAAAAAAACTATTTAAAATTATATTTAATTAGAAAGTAAATCTTTGACAGCTTGATTTATAAAATTTAAATCCTCACTAGATTTACCAGCCCCGGCATAATGTCCATAATTTGAGGGAATAATTCTCAATTCACCATTAGATATATTTTCTAATTCAATAGCGTTATCTTCTGGGGGGAAATATAAGTCATTTTTTCCAGGCATAAGGATTGTATTAGCCTTAATTGAATTTAATGCCTTTTTGAAATCTTTATTATAAATTTCATTATTGCTTATATCGTGTTCTTGCCATGTTCTTATCATAGCTAATAAATCGTTTGCATCTCGGTGGTAGTAAATTTTATTCCACAGTTTATCTAGTACTTCTTGGGCATTTTTATAGCCATCTTCTAGATATTTCTTTTCTCTAAACCAATCCTGACCATGTGCCCATCCAGCCCACACTCTTGCCATTGTTGTTTTGCCTTGATTTGGCTGGGTTTTATAGTTTCCATTATTCCACTCAGGGTCAGAGGTGAGAGCTGCATAAACACCCTCTAAAAAAACATACGTATGATCTGTAGTTTTAGCATGACCACACATTGAAATCATATTTTCAACACATTCAGGATAATATGAAGCCCATTGAAAAGCTTGTTGACCACCCATCGACCAACCTATTACCAATTTTAGTTTTTCAATTCCAAAGATTTCATTGATTAGTTTTTTTTGTGCTCTTACATTGTCGTAAATAGTGATTAAAGGAAATTTTGGACCCCATATTTCTTCTGGGGAGTTACTAGGTGATGACGAAATTCCATTACAGAACATATTTGGAATAATTATGAAATACTCATTTGGATTTATGGGAAAGTTATCTCCTATAAGGTATCCCTGCTCTAAATGAGTTCCAGCATATCTAGTAGGGTAAAGAATAACATTTGATTTTTCTTTATTAAGATTACCAAAAGCTAAATAAGATAAATTTAAATTCTCTATACCCCCTGATTTAAGCTTGAAGTTTTCAATACGAAACCTTTTTAATTCTTGTTTGCTTAACAATTAAAATAACTTTAAATATTCTTTGATTTCCCAATCAGTAGTCGTTGTATGGTACCTTGACCATTCATCATATTTATAACCTACAAAATTATTAATCATAGCTTTTGAGAATACCTCTTTTATTAAAGAGTCAGCTGCAAAAGCATCAACAGCTTCTAATAAATTTCTTGGTAGGCTTGTTACTTGTTTTTTTTCTTTTTCAGACAAATCATATAAACTTTTATTTGTAGCTTTTGGTGGCTTCATGTCTTTATCAATACCCTCTGTTACAGCGGCAGCTAATAAAGAAAACGTAAGATAAGGATTTTGAGTTAAATCTGAAGCTCTATTTTCAATACAATATCTATTTTGTGGCAGTCTGATCATTGCAGACCTATTGTTACTTCCATAAGTCATATGCGTTGGAGCCCATGTGTGTCTTCCCCCATCTAAACCTTCGACTGTAGGGACAAAGCCATTATATGAATTAACTGTTGGACAGGCTAAGGCTGTTATAGCCGCTCCATGTTTAAGAATACCAGCAACTGCATTATATGCTTTAGAAGAAAATCCATTTTTATCTTTATAAATATTATTATTTTTCTTTTTAATTGAGGCTACGCTATGATTTATGTGAGCACCTGATCTCCAGTCGCTAATGGTTGTCTTAGGCATGAAAGATACAAAATATCCATATTTTTTTGCTATTTCTTTGAGAAGCACTCTTAAAAAAACAAATCTATCAGCCATATCTAATATATTAGTATAACCAAAATCTAACTCATATTGACCATAAGCACCTTCTGCGACAACATCATGGAGATCCCATTTCAAATCATTATTAAGAATATCAATAATCTCTTTTAAAAAATGCATACCATCAATTGAATATTCAGAGTCATATCCAAAAGCTTGTCTTCTTAAGGAAATAGGATCTCTATCAATTGCTTTAACTGGCTTATCACCTTCCCATTTCATTAAAAAAAATTCAGGTTCTATTCCTACATAAAATTTAAGATCAGATTTAGCTGATTTTTGAATTTGTCTTTTTAATGTTAAACGTGGGCAAACCTCATATGGCCTATCATTCCAATAAAGGTCAGCAAAAACCCAAGCGCATGTTTTATCCCAAGGACAAATTACAAGGCTATCTAAGTCTGGGACAGGAATTTGATCATTATCAGCAGGAGTTAATTCTGGAACAAAAGATACTGAATGAACAGCAAACTGAGGACCTTTACCCATACATAAATCTTCAAAATCTGAAATTGGCATTGGCTTAGTCTTGGGGCTACCAAGGAAATCTATCCAATTAGAATAAATATACTTGACTCCCTTAGACTCTAGATCTTTTTTAATTTTTTTTACTCTTTTTAAATCAGGGAGGGCATCCTTGATATGTTCTTGATATTTTCCCACAATATTCTCCAGTTAATTATTATCTTTATGATTATATTTTCATAATATAATAATACTATTAGATAATGAATATAAGTTATTTTAAAAAATCTTGGATACGTTTTTATAAAAGAGGTTTTATAACTGGTTTTTTAATTATGACATTTATTCTAGTTGTTGATCAATTTTTAGCTAACCCTCTATTCTTTAGTAAAATAACAAGTTTAGATGTCTTTTTATTTATTATATCTACAATTTTTTTTGGTTCTATATTTTGTGGAATTTTATCTTTGATATTTCTTGTATTTGTGGTTATTGCCACAAAAGAGGATAATTAAAGACTTTTAAGCCAATTTATAATTTCAATTTTTCTATTAAATTTATCTTCAATCTCAAGTTTATTTAAAAAATCAATTCTTTTAAAAAATTCTTCTTCACTTAATATTTTTAAATAATTAGCTTTCCAATAATTCATTAAATGTCCAATAAAATTATATGGCAGTTCTGGATGATATTGGGTGCAAAATATTTTTTTACTTTTGTGAGAGATTGCTTGGATTGAAATTTCATTTTGTGAAACTATATCAAATTCACTATTTAGTTTTTCTAAATGGTCATAGTGATGCCCAGGAGCTGTAAAATAATTAGGTTTATTTTCATAAACTATGTGATTTCTAAGGATTTCAATTTTTTCAGCATAACCAAACTCTGATTTATTTGTTTTAATGATCTTATCACCAAAACAAGTTGTAATTACCTGTAGGCCCCAACAGCTTCCCCATAAGGGTTTTTCTAATTTTAAAATTTTTTCACAAACTAATAATTGTTTCTTATTGTGAGTATTCGATAAATAAATATTCCCTAATCCGCCAGTCCATAAAAAAACATCGTAATTATTAAAAGGAAAATTACTTATATTCTCTTCATAAGTATTAAATATTTTTATCTCATGATCTTCATCTAGACCTGAGATAATCTCTTTAAAAAAATGATGTTGATATAAGCAGCCTGCTTTTTTATGTTCAAGATCATGAGCCTCATCCATGCCACTCACAATTAAATATTTCAAAATTTATTTATTTAAATTTATTAAATTTTTTTAAAATGAAGTCGTTGTCTTTTTTAGCTATTTTTCTTAAAATGAAAAACATAAAAACTATCCAAAGTATTCCAGCAATAATTCTATTTTCTAAAACATAACTTACCATACTTTGAAAGAGATAATTTGTAGTATTATAATCCATTTTTAGATTTTATTGGCGGGGACAAGGCCCCGCCATTTTTATTATATTATTTAGTTTTTTTTGCAGTATCTGACTCGTGACGAGCTGCCATCATTGTAACAAGTACAAGTAAGGCAATAGTCAAAAGTGTCCAGAATATTAATGTACCCTCACTGTTAGCTGAGGTAAAATATGCGTCTACCCCTTCCCAACTGTTTTCAGGTCCTGGCCATGAGTTCATTTGTTATCCTTTCTTATACTATTGCGCTGTGGCTCTAAGCCCTAATTCAGCACTGTCTATTCCAGCTTGTTGAACCGCATCTGGTACTCTCAACCATCCCATCATTTTCATGATGAATGATAGACCATATCCAGGCACGAAACCTACTAAGAACATGACGATACATCCAACTAACTGACCACCAAAACTTGTTGGTGGAATATCACCAGCTGCTGGATAGCCTGAAGCAAATAATCCCATTGCTACTACGCCCCATATACCGGCAACACCGTGAACTGAGATAGCTCCTACTGGATCATCGATTTTAAAGACACTATGTAACCAATTATTCGCAGGAATAATAATTACACCGCCAACAAAACCAAGTACAAAAGCTAATCCTGGATACCAGACATCAAGACCTGAGGCACATGAGAATATACCTGCAAGACCACCTGACATCATCCAAAAAGGATTACCTTTACTCATCCAGAAAGCACCTATCATACCACCGGCTAGTCCCATTAGAGTATTGAATGCAAAAGATGATAAAGTAGCTGGAGCACCATAAATGTTAATCCAACCACCAAAATCAGCACCTGCCCAAATTAAACAACCACCTAGGAAACCGAAGAAACCAACGATAATCATTAACAAACCAATAAATGAGAATCTTAAATCGTGTCCCTCTATTTCATTGGCAGAACCATCAGCATTATACTTGCCAACTCTAGGTCCTAAATTTAGAACAACACCGAATGCAAACCAACCAGCAATCATGTGTACTACACCCGCTGCTCCAACATCGTGATATCCGAAACCAGTTACTAACCATCCATCTGGATGCCAGCCCCATGACGCACCTAAAATCCATGCTACTGAACCTAATACTACTGCTAAAAATACAAATGCACTAATTCTAATTCTTT
>MDTE01026106.1_pt1 | contig 23287 bp, 16 predicted proteins | sample 811231 | NCBI WGS metagenome assembly MDTE01 (sample SAMN05326651, study PRJNA326480) | marine metagenome | isolation source: seawater | place: Indian Ocean: Red Sea | collected 2010 | reverse complement strand
CATAAGTACAAAACCAGTAGATGCAGCAGCTATCCCAGAATAGGAGTTTAATAGTGAAATGACAACAGGCATATCTGCACCTCCAATCGGAATGGTGAGTGTAATTCCAATAGTAGCGGATATCAAGATTATTGCATAAAAATAATTTATTTCAGTTGGTGTTTGGACTAGATAAATACCAATAATTAATAAAGTAGTTGCCAATATTGCATTTATGAGTTGTTGGCCAGGAAATATAATTGGTTGGCCACTAACAAAACCCTGTAATTTTCCAAAAGCTATGAAACTTCCAGTCAAGGTTAATGTCCCAATAAACACAGATAAAACTATTGTAATAACGGTGAATGAATTAATATCACCTAGTTTCAAAAATTCAGCAGCAGCGACTAATGCAGAAGCAGCTCCACCAAACCCGTTAAAGATTGCTACCATTTGTGGCATTTGTGTCATTTCAACTCTTAAAGCAAATAAACTACCAATGATGGAACCAATAATGATTCCAATAGCAATTATTTTATAATCAAGAGATTGATAAGAAATAAGAGTTACTGCAATAGCTATCATCATCCCAATAAAAGCCATAAAATTTCCATTTCTTGCAGATTTTGGATGGCTAAGGTTTTTTATCCCTAGAATAAATAATACCGATGCAAGAACATAAAAGATATTTGTATAGTCCACTATTTTCCTCTAATTCCTTTTAAACATTTTAAGCATTCTATCTGTTACCATAAAACCACCGACAACATTGATAGTAGCAAATATCACTGCTATTAGGCCAAGCCAAGTACCAATGCCCCCATCTGTATTTGATGCAATAATTGCTCCTACAACTGCTATCCCAGAAATAGCATTAGAGCCACTCATAAGCGGAGTATGTAGTGTGGGGGGTACTTTTGTTATAATTTCAAAACCAACAAATATTGCAAGTATAAATACAGTTAAAATATTAATATCCATTTTATTCCTTTTTATTTTGGATTAGTTCTAAGGTTGGTTTATGAGTTATTTTACCATCAAATGTAAATAGTGATCCTGAAATGATCTCATCATCTAGGTCAATATTGATTTTACCATCATTGATCATATAAAGTAAAAATGCACAAATATTTTTCGCATAGAGCTCAGTGGCATGAACAGGCATAGTCCCGGGAATATTCGATGTGCCATCAATAGTGACTTGGTTAAACTCTACAACCTTATCTTTCTGTGTTAATTCACAATTGCCTCCATTTTCAGCAGCGAGATCCATAATGACTGACCCTGGCTTCATTTTTTCAACCATAGATTTAGGAATTAAAATAGGGGCGGGCTTTCCAGGTATAAGAGCAGTGGTGATAACTGCATCTGCTAAACTAATTCTTTCTTGAATAAGTTCTTGTTGTTTTTGTTTATAATCATCTGTTGTCTCTTTTGCATAGCCACCTTCACCAACACCATCTTCTGAACCGGATTCGACTTCAATAAATTTAGCTCCTAGTGATTCTACTTGCTCCTTTACCACTGGGCGTACATCAAATGCTTCAACTTGCGATCCAAGCCTTTTTGCAGTTGCAATTGCCTGGAGTCCAGCAACGCCAGCGCCTAATATAAGAACTTTTGCTGGACGAATCGTTCCTGCAGCTGTCATAAGAAGAGGCATATATATCCCAAGTTTTGATGCAGCAATTAGAACCGATTTATATCCAGCAATATTTGCTTGCGATGATAACGCATCCATTTTTTGAGCTAACGTTGTTCTTGGAATTAAATGCATTGAGAAACCGGTAATTGATTTATTCAATAAATTATTAACAGTATCTAGTTCTCTGGTTGTCTGTAGAAAGGAGATCACTGTAACCTTGTCATTATATAATGATATTTCTTTATTTGTCGGAGCAATAACTTTAAGAATTATATCTGTATTTTGATATAATTTATCTGAATAATTTACAATCTCTGCTCCTGCATTTGTAAAATCATCATCAGAGATAAAGGAACCTTCACCGGCACCAGATTCAATTTGTACTGTTAATCCAGCCTTAACCATTTCTTTAACTGTAGATGGTGTGACAGCTACTCGTGTTTCACCATCATTAATTTCTTTAGGTATTGTTACAATCATATACGTTTTGTTAAAAATTAGAAAAAAACTACGGCCGGAAATTACAGTTTGATTTTAGTACATCAATCCTGAAATGTTCATTTATTATACTTAATTTACGCGCCTTAAATTATATTGGAAAAAATGAAAAACAGATTTATTACTATTTATTTTATGAGTTTTATGATTGTATTTGCGAATACAATCGAAGTACCGGAACAGTATGCTACAATACAAGCTGCAATAAATACATCAGTTAATAATGATACAATCCTTGTTGATTCTGGTATTTATTATGAAAATATAGATTTTAACGGAAAACGAATTGTTGTTATGTCTAGATATATAATTGAAGATGACTCATCTTTAATTGTTTCAACTATAATTGATGCTGGCGGAGAAGGTAGTGTAGTAACATTTGAAAATAACGAGTCTAATGAATCTGTTTTACAGGGTTTTACAATACAAAATGGTATAGGAAATGTTAGGGACCCAGATGGTAATGGTTCTTTCTATACCTATGGAGGAGGCATTTATTGTAATGCTTCCGAGCCAATAGTTAAAGATTGTATTATCCAAGATAATACAGGCGATGATGGTGGCGGTGGTGGAATATTTTGTTATGATGCTTCTCCAATATTTTATGGTTGTTTAATTACTGAAAATGAAACGGATGATGTAGGGGGCGGACTCTATTCTAGGACTGGATCAAGTCCACAATTTTTTAATTGTGAATTTTTTGATAATGTAGCTGAGTATGGTGCTGGATGTTATCTAAGAGATGAATCTGATCCATACATGGAAGATGTGATATTTCGTAATAATTCAGCTAATAATACTGGTGGAGCCATAGCTCTAAAAGATGACGCAAATCTTCAAGCTAATCATTTATATATTTTTAATAATTCTACTGATGGATTAGGCGGTGGATTTTATATTAATAATGCAGATCCAATTTTATCTTTTATTTTAATTGCTGATAACATAGCAAGCTCAGGAGCGGGAGGCTATATTAGAAACAATTCAAATATATCATTTACAAACGCAACTTTTTCACAGAATAGCGCTGGGCTTTATGGAAATGGGCTCTATCTTAGAGATGGTTGTGAAATTCAATTTTTAAATTCAATTTTATGGGGAAGTGAAGAAAGTCAAATTTATTTCAGATCTGATGGGGATGATGTAGAGCTAAATGTGTCGTATACATTGATGAAAGATGGTGAAGATTCCATAGAAGATAATAATAATGGTGATATTAATTGGGGTCCGGGTAATCTTGAAAATGAACCATATTTTTGTAATTTATCTGATGGTAACTATTATTTAAGAGAGAATTCTCCCTGTATTGATGGAGGTCAAGATAATCAATTAATGGGGTGCTTTGGTGCTGGATGTGGTCCAGTTAATCTAGGACCTACTTGGTATGTGGATCAAAATGGGAATGATAATACCGATGGTAGCTTAGACACACCATTCTTAACCATTGGTCATGCAATTAGTGTTGCTAGTGATGGAGATACAATTAGACTTAATCCTGGTGAGTATAATGAAAATTTAAATTTTGATTCTAAAGAAATTGTAATGGAGTCTAGGTTTTATGATTCCATGGATTGGGATATTGTGTCTAATACATATTTTTCTCCAAGTTCAAATTTAGGTTCATGCTTGAATTTAACAGGTAATGAAAACTCTAATGTTACAATTCGTGGAATAGCTTTTAAAGGTGGGACTGACCCTTATGGTGGTGGATTAGTTGTACAAAATTGTTCACCACATTTTGAAAATATTATTGTAGAAGATAATACATCTGAAATAGGAGGTGGAGTTTTTATATCGGAATCAGATGCAGTGTTCAAAGATTGTATTATAAGAAATAATAATGCAAATATTGGAGGGGGTGTTTATGTTACAGATGGTACCCCTTTATTTGAAGAAACACTTTTTACAGAAAATATTGCCTATTGGGGGGCTGCTCTTTATTTTGAGAATGCTGAGCCATCTATTATCAGAAGTATTCTAAGAGAGAACGTAGCATATATCGAAGGTGGTGCAATTTATCAGTTTGGAGGGATCAGTGATATTTCATGGACATCTTTTGAAAGTAATCACGGGTATGACTTCGGAGGTGCTATTGTCGGTAATGAAGCATCAATAGATTTAAACCAGACAACTTTTACAGGAAATACATCTGGTATAGGATCTGTTTTTACTATTAGGAGTTCTGCAATTAATATTGAGAATTCAATATTATGGGGTAATAATGGAGATCTAATTTTTGCTCCAGGTGGTTCTGGTATAAGTGCTGTAGAGTTAAGCTATACAGATATTGAAGGGGGTATCGATATTTTCAATAATGAATCCTATGTCCTCTTAAATGCTGGTGATGGAATCATCAATAGTGATCCACAATTTTGTGATCTTCTATTGAACAATTATACTCTAAGAGAACAGTCATCCTGTTGGACAGCATCTGCATCTGGAGAAGTAATTGGAGCGTACGATTCAGAAGATTGTGAGTATTTGTTTACTGCCCCAGTAACCACAGTTCCGAATGAATTTTATTTATCTGAGAATTATCCAAATCCTTTTAATCCTTCTACAAAAATTAATTATGGTCTTTCAGATGATGGCTTTTATTCTTTAAAAGTGTTTGACATACGCGGCAAACTAGTAAGAGTACTGTTTTCCGGGGAAGCTCACAAAGGGAGTTACTCTATGACATGGGATGGAAAAAATAATCAAGGACTAAATGTTCCATCTGGAGTATATATTTATACCCTAGAATCTCGTTCAGGGACTTTAAGTAAGCGCATGCTGTTTTTAAAATAATACCTGATCTCATAATAGATCAATTAACAAAGGTTAATTATTACAAGATTAAGCTATTATTAGCATTTACTATCTATGTTATCCTTGACTTTGCCGTCGATGAGTAATAAGATATGTTAGTGATAATGATAAGCAATAAACAAATTAGATTAATAGTAATTGTCTCAGTATTTATGACAATTTGCGCTTCTGCGCAGGGACTGAATGACTTTTTAGGTACCTGGACAGGTGTCGAAGATCTTGAGAGCAATAATAATAATTATAATAATAGAGATATTAGTATAACCATATCTGAAGGCGGTGATTTAGAAGACTGTTTAGTATATACTTCATCATCAGATTTTTTATTTAATGAGTCTTTAAATTGGGCCTATCATTATTTTAGCATAAATAAGAATACAAATGAGATCGTATTTCATAGGAGATTTATTACTCCAGTTGGATTGATAGGTAATCAAAAGATAAGATATCAGATTATGGAATTAACAGGGTCTGAGATTATTGCAGAATATTATTCTCCAGATGATAATGAATTGCATCGATTAAGAGTTAGTCAGGAAATATTGTCTATGGATATGATACAACCTAAGGATTTCTATTTAGGTCAGAATTTTCCAAATCCATTTAATCCATCTACAAAAATCAAAATAGAAATTAATAAGTCCGGTAATGGGAGTATTAAGGTTTTTAATATAAATGGTGAGATTGTAAAAGCTCTTTTTGACGGTAGTTTCTCAAAAGGGACTCATGAGTTTGAATGGGATGGAACAAATAATCTTGGCCAACCATTAAGTGCGGGAACATATATTTATCGTTTTAATATGGACGGTCTTTCCCAATCACAAAAAATGGTTTTACTAAAATAAATATTTAATTTCTATAATCACTATTTAATTATGAGACTATCGATAGTTTTCATTTTATATTTGTTTTCTATTTCATCTCTTTTTGCTACTTGGTTTGATGATATTCCTCGGATACTCACTCAGCCCAATGGTGAAAAATTATATTGTTTTATATCTGGAGATCAATATAATCAGCGACTACATGATAAAAATGACTATACCATTATACTAAATGAAGAAGATGGGTTCTTTTATTACGCAATAAAGGGTAGTGATAATAAATTAGAAGCATCTGAATTTATTCCAGGTGTGCATGATCCATCCACAATTGGTATCCAACCTGGAATTAATATTAGTCTTGACGAGTATAATCAAAATAAAGAGTTTTATCATAACTCAATTACTAATCGTAATTCTAGAGATGCTCCAACATCAGGAGTAGTTAATCAACTAAATATATTTATTCGTTTTTCTGATGATCCAGTTTTCCCTAACCCAAGGTCGTATTATGATGCAGCATTTCAGACTGATGGAAATGATCCTTCTTTGCAGCATTACTATTGGGAAGTATCTTATAATTCATTATGGATAAATACTTTTCATTATCCAGGTACTTTTAGTGATGTTAATACTGCATATCGTGATGAATATCCTAGGGGATATTATATGCCGTATTCTGGTGCTAATCTAGATGGCTATCAAGACACTGATGAAAGAACTCAGCGAGAGCATACTTTATTAGCCAATGCTTTGAATTCTATTTCAGATGCTGTTTCAGATGAAATTGATATTGATGCTGATGATGATGGCTATGTAGATGCTATATCTTTTGTAATTTATGGTCAACCTGGAGATTGGGCAGAATTATTATGGCCTCATAGATGGGCTTTATATACACAAAATGTTACAATCAACGGTGCTGTGGTTTGGGATTATTTATTTATGCTTTCAGAATCATGGTATTTCAATGTAGGTGTATTATGCCATGAATTTTTTCATGTATTAGGTGCACCAGATTATTACCATTATGACGGTGGAGGCGCACCATCTCCAGTTGGGGGATGGGATATTATGGAGTCTACAAATGACCCTCCACAATATCCAAGTGCTTATACAAAATGGAAGTATGGTGATTGGATTCCTGAATTACCAGAGATTACATCTGGAGGAACTTATACTCTTAATCCAGGTCAGCAACAGGATGGAGGTATTTATAAAATAGCTTCACCGTATAGTGAAAGTGAATATTTTGTATTGGAGTATAGAAATCAAGAAGGGATGTACGATAGTAATGCACCGGGTAGTAGATCAGGAATTCTTGCCTATAGAATAAATACTGAAGCAGGTAATGGTAATGCCCAAGGGCCACCAGATGAGATTTACTGCTATAGGCCCGGCGGTAGCTTGCAAGATAATGGGACTATTAATAATGCTCCGTATAATTCAGACTATAATCATACTCAACTGAATGATAATACAGACCCACCATCTTTTTTATATAATGCTGGTTTAGGAGCAGATGGAGGGTTGAACTTGTTCAATGTTTCTTCAGCTGGTGAGACAATTTCATTCTCCATTTCTTTTGGACAGCCAGAAATGAGTGTCACACCAGATCAATTGACTTTCACAATGGAGACAAATGAAATACAGAATCAAGTACTCACTCTAGAAAATAATGGAGATACAGAGACAGTATTAAATTATCAGTTACAAGTATCAAGTAACATACCTTTTGAAAATGTACAGGGTGGACCTGATGGAGGTGGATACTATTGGTCTTCTTCATCTGTTGAGCCATCTATAGATTATGAATGGATCGAAATTGAAGATATTGGTACTCAAATAGAGTTGGTACATAATGATCAATTTGCAGCTAATCCAATTAGTTTACCTTTTGATTTTCAATATTTTGGAGAGACGTATGATTATATATATGTCAATGCAAATGGTTGGATCGGATGGTCAAACATTAACGAAACAGAGTGGTTGAACACTGGTATACCTAATACCAATTCCCCTAGGTCTGCAATATTTGGATTCTGGGATGATTTAAATCCAAATAATGCAAACGGAAATCAAAATTCATCCGGTGATATTTATTTTCATGCTAATAATGATAGAGCGGTAGTATGGTTTAATGATGTTGTTCGTTGGAACACTGATGACTTTGGTCAATTTGATTTTCAGATTGTATTGTATGCTGATGGTACTTTTAGATCTAATTATAGAGAAATGTCTGGGGTTATAAACTCGGGTACGATTGGATGGCAAAATGCTGATGGCAATGAAGGTACACAACTATCTTTAAATGATGATTTCGTAAGTCAAGATTTTAGTTGGTTTGCATCAACGGTTGATGAAGATGTCCCTTGGCTTTCTTTAGAATCGAGTATTGGGGATATTTCAGGTATTCTTATGGGTGGTGAATCTGTAGATATTTATGCTCAGGCTATGACAGTAAACATTGAGCCCGGAATTTATGAAGCATCTATAGCTATTTCTTCACCTGAAATAGAAACAGTTTACGTTCCAATTTCATTAACCGTTAGTGATGATAGTAGTATACCAACCTTACCTTTTATTAATATTCTAGAATCAGAAAATGGCATCGTTAATCTACCAGATAATGTTGATCCATTATTCTTAGATGTAGCGTCAAGATATACTCATATTGTGGCACCTAATGGACAAGTCATTCCCTTGCTAATTCAAGATAATTATACTGAAAATCAAATTATTCATGCTAGAGATGTATTGAAATCATATCTTGAAAATATTTCTGATACTAATTGGGGTAATGATAAAACAACACTTGTAAACAATATTGCTTTAAGCAAGGCCATTCTTTTTTTACTGAATAGTGAAGATGAATATGAAAATCCAAATCTATTATCTTTATTTGATACAGGTATTAAAGGGCAGGTTTTATTAGAGACTGATATTTTTTTAGAGAGCAGTGAAGAATATATCTATAGCTCACATCGAGATTTGACTTATAAAAAGATTATGATGTTTGTTCATGAGTATGGTATCCAAACTGCGATCCCATCAATGCAGGTGGCATTAGAAACTGCAATGGGTTCTGCAATTCAAAATAATTATTATACTCCCTTTACTGAATTAGAAGATGAAGAATATATTAAACAGTACTTAGCATTAGGGGTCGAGTGTTATTTTGGGATATGGGCTCATAACCCCAATGGTAATGGCTATGCAGGAGAAAATGAATACGCTTTTATCAATAGATCAGGGATGGCTGATGGAGACCCAGAACTGTTTTATATTATTAATCAATTTTTAGGTGATACATGGCACTATACTGCTAGAATACAAAACTTTGAAAATAATTTCTCGATGATCTATGATCCAAATTTTGATTATACGCATAGATCTCAATATTTAAAAAATGCTATTGCTGTTGGTGAAGAGTCGATTAATATTATTGGGAATAATTATATTAATCATCTCACTGGGAATAATTCAGATAATCAATTTATTGGTTATGAGAGTGATGATATCTTGATTGGTGGGCAGGGTATAGATCGAGCACTTTATTTTGGAAGCATAACAGAATACATCATTATACCACCAGATATGACTGAAGACTCATCATCTATGATTGTAGATCTAATAAATAATAGGGATGGGACAGATTATTTATTTGATATTGAAGAAGTTGAGTTTGGTGGTGTCATCTATTCATTAACTGATATTTTAAATAGTAGTATTGAAAATAATCTGCCAAAAGAATTTGCACTTTATCATGCATATCCTAATCCATTTAACCCTACTACTACAATTCAATATGATATACCAGAAGCAGCTCTTGTTAATATTTCAGTATATGATTTAATGGGTCGTATTGTAAATACATTGCATAATGGTTCAATAGAACCAGGTAGATATAGCATACAATGGAATGCTGATAATAATAAAGATGAGCGTATTACATCTGGTATTTATTTTATTAAATTTTCATCTGATTTATTTCATAAAACAGTAAAAGTACTTTATCTAAAATAATTGTAGTAATGTGTGAGTAAAATCACACTTCTTATCGTTTTCATGTTAATCTATAGCAGTCCTAATATTTTAGTAGGGTAATTTTAAGACTTAAGATTTATTTTTTATCGAAAAAAGGAGAAGGAAAGTCATGAATTTTAAACGGAAAACGCAATCCGGATTCACTATGATTGAAATTATGGTTGTGGTTGTGATTGTTGCTATTTTAGCTGTTATTGCGCTCCCAACGTATTTTGATCTTGTTAAGAGTGGTTATGCTTCTGAAGCAAGAACTGTGATGTCTAATGTTAGTAATGCATCAAAAATGTATTATCAAGAGAAAGGTGAATGGCCATCAGAGATTGATCAGCTTGAGCGTGCGGGAAAGCTTGATATAGAAAGATCTACAAAATTGAAGTGGAGCTTTGATATACAATTAAGCGACCAGGGCGGCCGTATCACTGCAACTAGTACTGAAGAGATGTCTGGTGGCGCTGGTCATCAGGTAGTATATGATGCAGATAATGGAAAATTCAGTGGCTATGGCTCTCCTGAAGAAGAATAATTCAAATGGATCTTAATAAGTTACTTGCATATTCCGTTGATAGTGGAGCTTCTGACTTACATCTGAGTGTTGGCTCTGTTCCTATGGTGCGCATTAATGGTACTATGCAGCCTTTAAATATGGAACCATTAAAGCAGGAAGACATGGAGTCAATTATTCCTCAAGTATTGGACGAAAATCAGATTAGCATATTTGAAGAGAGGATGGAGATTGATTTTTCTGCTAGTTTAGCTGGTAAGGGGCGTTTTAGAGTCAATTTTTTTAATCAGATTAAAGGTCTGGCTGGTGTATTTAGAACGATACCTGAAGTAGTTAAGGATTTTGACGATCTCGGTATCCCTCCTGTATTGAAGACATTAGCCTTAATCGATAGAGGGCTTGTATTATTAACTGGACCTACTGGATCAGGAAAGAGTACTACTCTAGCTGCAATGGTAGATCATATTAACACCCAGAGAAAATGTCATATTATTACCATTGAAGATCCGGTAGAGTATTATCATCATACGAAAGAAAGTTTAATCAATCAGCGTGAATTAGGCGCTAATACACATAGTTTTGCTAATGCAATGAGATCGGCATTACGTGAAGATCCAGATGTAGTTCTAGTCGGTGAAATGCGTGATTTAGAAACTATCTCATTGGCATTAACAGCTGCAGAAACAGGGCATTTAGTTTTATCAACGCTTCATACATCAAGTGCGGTCAAAACAATTGATCGTATTATTGATATTTTCCCTACGGGTCAGAAAGGACAAATACGTTCAATGTTATCAGAAAGTTTAGAAGCTGTAATTGCGCAAAAACTTTTAAAGACGAAAGATGGTAAAGGTCGTGTCCCTGCATGCGAAATTATGATTGCGAACACGGCTATTCGAAATCTGATTCGTGAAGATAGAATTTATCAGATTCCATCAATTATTCAGGCTGGTGGAACAGATGGAATGCAGTCACTTGACCAAGACCTTCAGCGTTTAGTCACTCAAGGCTTAATTGAGCGTAAAATGGCAGAATCTATTGCTGAAAATCCAAAATTATTTGCTCAAAATGTTCTCTAGTAATGGTTTTTAAAAAAACTTACTCTGGAGTTGGTTTTATTGAAGTTATGACAGCTACTGTTATTATTTCAATTGCTTGTGTTGGGCTAATGATGGGAGTAGTTCATGCAAGAAGTGAGCTCCATGCTTTAGAAGTCAAAGAGCGAGCAACTGAAGAGTTATTGAATTATATGGAATATTGGAAAGGGCGTATTGCCGATGGGAATTTATCTCCATCCGAGCGTGCTGGTGATCCTGACGGGAATGATATTTACCTTGTTGGCTCTCAGGGAGATAGATATCAAATTAAAGCAAAGATTTATTATAATTTAACAAGATTAAATAAATTTAATGATTATGGAAGTACTGATTTTTCTAGATATGAGCTAGAATGTTGGATTAAATGGAGTGATTATCTAGCAACCCCTCCAAGTCGATATGCGGGTCGAGTGTCTAAGGAACGGAGGCTCTCAACAATAATGACAGTTTTTGAGACATGATTAAATCAATTCTTAAAAAAACAAACTCTGGAATCACTCTGATGGAAGTTGCTGCTACAACGATTGTAGTTGGGATTATTGCTCTGGGAATGACTTCGGCAGCACAAGCGGTAATCTTGCACTATCAGACAGATACTGTTCGACAGGATCTAAGACAGTATGGAAATAATATTCTGAGAGAAATATCTCGTGAGCTAAATCTAGCGCAAAAAATAGAGATAGATGGACAGAATGGATTCTCCAGAATTAAGCTCTATGATAATTTTACAGATATCTCTCCTTATTTAAACATCTCCTGTAATCGAAGAAATGGTATTGAATTTAATAGTGAAGCTCCCCTCAATGGAGTCTTAAGAATACCTTCTGAAGGAGCGTTCAGAGGAAATGGGCAGCGAGAAGTTTTTGTGAGGGATTTTGTAGTTGAGAATGATGTAGATACAAGGCCCAGTCTAGCTTTATTTAAAAATTCCTATATACATATTACTCTAATTCTTGGGATGGAGTCGGATGTCATGGATGAAGCTCGAGAAATACAAGAAGAGCACACATTCCATCGAACTGTTTTTCTTGGCACTTCATATATTCAAAATAAGGTTACAAATGCGCTTATGGGAGATGATGATGTATAGATGGTTTTCATCAGGTAGTGTTGCGCCATTAGCGATTCTGTTTACTATGGTCAGTATGACATTTACAGCAGCTTACCTAAAAAATAGCTTTAGTATGGAAGTGATGGAAAAATATCGATACTCTGAGTGGAAAGCTCTTTATGCCGCTGAAGCAGGATTGAATGAAGTTGGTATAGTAATATTACCTCAAATTGCTAGTGATACTCTTGTGGTAAGTAGTAATGTAAGCTATGGTAGAGATGAGAATGGTGAGCCTATAGGATTTTATAAGGATATTGCATGCTCAACTCGTTTACAGGCAAACTCAACAAGGAAAGAGTATATTGCCTATTCTACTGGTGTCGCTGAATATAAGTCCCCTAGCGGTACTGATGTAAAAATTGAGCGTAGGGTTTATACAACAATGGTCCCTCAAGGTTTTGAAGAATTTATGTATTTTACAAATGAAGAAGCGCCAATTGGGCCTGGGAATACTGGTGTTGTTAATTTTGGAGCGAATGATGTTTTAGAAGGTAAGGTCCATACTAATGGTCAAATGACTATGAGTAATTATGGCTGTCCAACTTTTCAGGGTGAAGTCAATATAACATTCGAAGCTGTTGATAATTTTGGGAGCGCTATCTCAAATTATCAAAATTGCTCTGATAGTTTTGAAGATGATGATGGGAACCTAATCTTGGATACTGTTTCAACCATTATATTTCCACCTAGTAATTCCGCTGAAGTTGCTCGTCAAAATGCTACAAGGGTTTTTACTGCTGATGATAAGCTTTTTAGGGGGGGGAGAAAAGATACTCTTATTATGACTGAGATTAATTTTGTTGAAGGTGGTTATTGGGCAACCCAATGGTGGTATAATATCCCACCAGTTGGCAGTCCACCTGCGGAGTATGACTTCTTCTATGATAGCTTAAGTCAACTGAGTATTATCGCAGATGCTGGGACAATGCACTTATTTTCAAATGAGTTTGACGGCGTTTCATACCCACCTACGGCACAAGGGGCGCAATTTCTTGTATTAAGTGAATTTGACGCTACTGGTGCATTTGTTGGTGGTAATGGTGGAGAGATAGATGCCCTGATTGAGAATGGTGACAATATTCGTATTCAGAATAGTGATGGGTCAAAAGTCTTTTCATTTACTGCTACAGGCGCTAATCCATTTGATGGTAGAATTTTTATTACATTCAATAATGCGACATCAAACTATGTTAGTACATCAGGGGCCGGTTTTGGACATAATGAGCGTCTCACATTCATTAACACTAGTGCTACAACAGGCCTTGCAGATGATGTTGAGTTTAATTCATTTTACAATTATCATGATCACGTTGATGCCCCGGGAGAGTTTTGTGAGCCTGGGCGTATACAGCATTTTGATTTTGAATATTGGAATTATGGAGGTATATCAGGAAATAGTTGTGATATTTTTAGCTGTCCTGATATTATTTACAATAGTGAGTATGTTCATATGGGGAGAACTTTTATTTCCAGAGGGAGTTCACCTCAGGTCATATATATAAAAGGTGGTCAGGTGCTTGTTAGAGGTACTGTTGATGGACTGTATACCATAGTAACAGATGATTATACAGAGTATAGACGTCATGATAATATGGATATGATTGATCGGGTCTGGGGTAATATCTGGCTTATTGATGATATTGTATATGCTGACTCTTATGCTAATGGTGCTGTAAAACACCCTTCAGACGGTGGGACAAACCATGTGCTAGGTCTTATCGCTGGAGGAAGTGTCATTATCGCTAATACAAGGCCAAATGGTGCGAGGGGTTGTACTGCAGGTGGGTGTGATATAAATATTAATGCATCAATTTTGGCAATGAATGGGGGATTTATATCTCACTATTGGCAAAATATTTTAACTGGTTATCATGATATTGATGATGGTTTGACATATGGTATTATTGCGGATGGTAGAGGAGGTCATAGAAATTATTATCGATCAGAAGATATATCTGGTATTTACAATGATAGCGATGATCATCGCGGTTTTGTAAACCTATATGGTTCAATTGTTCAGTTTAAACGTGGTTACATGGTAAGAAATTATCCTGGGCCTTATAATGTATCTCCTGGTGTAGGTTATAATAAGAATTATCATTATGATTGGAATCTTCAGCTGAAGCCGCCGCCTTATTTTCCAGATTTAGAGAGTACTGATAATACGGTTATATTAAAAATGGCTTCCTATGGTGAAGCGAATATAAATCAAGATTAATTAGAGTAGGACGAAAATGTATCTAGGGTTAGACATTGGAAGGCATTATGTAAAAATGGTGTCCGTTGAGAAAACAAAGGAAGGGTATAGACTTTTGGATGCGGGTACTAGATTAGTTTCTGAGCCAAATGCAGCTTATGATCCTGAAAAAATTGATAAAACTCATTGGGTGATGGCTGTAAAAGAATTATTTCGCCAACAGGGGCTAAACCCTAAAAAGGTAAAAGGTTTAGCCACAGGTATCAGTGGGTCCAATGCAAGCGTAAAACAAATTACAACAATGGAAATGCCTTCAGATGAATTAGAGTCTGCTATGACTTTTGAAGCTAGAAAGCATATACCTATGGATGGTACTGATGCCGTAATTGATTATCAAATTATTGGTTCTAATGAACAGGAAGTTGATAAGATTGATGTAGGACTGGTTGCCTGTACGAAAGGCGTATTGTCTGGTCATATGGATCTAATCAAGGATTGCGGTCTAAAGCCTGGTATTGTTGATGTCAATCCTATAGCAATGAGTAACGCATTTACATTTGCTAAGGATATACCAGATGATGGTTTGGTTGTTTTGCTAGATATTGGTGCAGTTTCATCTAGTTTAGTAGTCTATGGAAAGGGAAAACAGTTTTTTACAAGAGATTTACCAATTGGCGGACATCATTTTGTTAAAGAGCTTTCTGAGAAAAAGGAAATTAATTACACCGAGGCTCAGGATTTATTATTTAAAGATGGCTTATCTGCTTCTGTAAATAATGCTTCTGTTGATCCAGATGCATCGGTTGGAATTGCTGAAAGAACAGTTTTTGATAATTTAGTTGAAGATTTAAGGCGATCTCTTCGATTCTATGCAAAGCAGACTGGGCAAAGTTTCTTTTTAAAAATATTTTTATTAGGCGGCGCTGGAGAGACAAAAGGATTGCCTGAGTTTATTAATAGTAAGTTGAATATTGAGTGTGATGTGTTTAATCCTTTTGAGAATATGGATGGAGCAGATGGAATATCTATAACCAATAAAAGTCAATATGCAACTGCTTTGGGATTGGGCATTCGCGGAGGGATGGTTGATGGATAAACAATTTTTACTTATCAATCTTAATAAAGCTGAGAGTGCAGAAACTAGATTAGAGAGAGTACGTGAACAAATTCGTTGGGGTACTTTTGGGTTCTTAATTGTTTTGCTACTTGTTGTCAATATTAGAACCTGGATGATTGGGTTCGGTTATAATAATATAATAAAACAAAAGAAAATTGAAATTCAACGATTAAAGGATGAGATTAACAAGCTCCAGACTGAGGGGAAAAATTTATCTAAGGATGATATACTTGCTTTTGCTGATTTAGAACAGGATAGATTTTTGTGGGCAAAAAATTTAGAAGGCCTTGGGACTATGACTCCTGATGACATGGCAATTACTGGGTTGAGATTCAAGAAGCAGAAACTTGTTATAAGAGGCATCGCTCTAACATTTGAAGATAGGAAAGATTTTGAAATTATAGATGAGTATGTTCAGACTCTCCGGAGGAACAAAGAATTTTCAAATAATTTTGGTAAGATTAAATATGTAGGGCATAGTAAGGTCAATGTACGAGGCCAAGATATTGTACGTTTTGAAGTTGAAGCTACAATTAAAAAAGGCGGACGTAAAAAGTATTCATAGAGTATTATATGGCAGAAAAAAGAAATATTTTATTATTTGGTTCTTTAATATTGTTGACTATTTCCTTTTGGATTAGTTCAGCGGTTCTTATTGGTAAAAAGCCATTTGATATTCGTGTATTGGAAGAAGAGCAATCTGAATTAAATGAAAATCTAATTAGTGCTCAGATTTTAGCAAGTCAACTGGATCGGGTTTTTACCCTGTTTCAGGAGAACCTAGCCCTTTCTCAGGCAGATTCTCTGGCGGATGATGCAAATCTACCATTCTTGAGTAATCTAACAAACATGTTAGAAGATCTTAACATCGACTTATTAGGAATTAAGCCGAAACCAAGAATGAATAAATCAACCTATTTTAAGGCTCCCTACATTATCACTTTAGAATGTACTTTTGAGCAATTTGGTGCATTTTTATCTGAGATAGAGCGTTCGCCCCGTTTGATTACGATCGATGAGTTTGAAGTAAAAAATGGGATAGAGCGGATCAAGGCAAATGTACAAGAAGAAGATTTAATTGATCAGGAGTTTGTGGTCAGTATCTCTACTATCACTTTGGTGAAGTCAAAGTCGAGGGTATCCTAATGAGTGAAAGATCAGTCACAATATGGAATTTATTAGTAGGGATTACGATTGTCTCTTTGTTAGCCACAGGATTTAAATTATTTCCGATGAACAAAAAGTATGGAAGAGTCAAAGATCGTTCTTCAAATCTTCAATTTGGTACAGATAAAGAGTTAGAAGATATTATTGCCTATTTAGAGACCAGATTAGAAGAGCGTAGTAAATTTTTATTTACATTAGAGAATACACCTATGATGCTTACAAATGTCTTAACCATGGCAGATGGTTCAGGTCGCCGTAATCGTAGAAATCGAAATGCGCTTAGGGTAGCTTTAGTTTATCAGAGAAAAGAGCATTTTCAAGCCCAGATTGATTATCGAGGTGAAGCTTATACTGTTTCTGTAGGAGATACAATTCAAAATGTGGGTATTATAGAAATGATCGATGCGACACAGGTCATCATTCGGACAAGCTCTGGTCTTAAGTCATATCCTGCTCCTGGTAGTGATAGTGATAGCTTTAGTTTATATTTTAATCTATTATTACCGGAAAATAAATATATTATCAAAAAACAGACTCGATCATCAATCAATTATGCAAAATATTAATAAACTTTTAATTCATTAAGGAATATTTAACAATGAAAAATTTAAAGCTGGCAAAAACTCTTATTATGATAGGGGTATTATTTTTTCCCCTGATAAGTCAGGAGATTGAGCCTGAGCAAGAAAATAATACAAAACTAATTAGCGTTCATGCTGAAGATGCCTTTTTACCTAGTATTTTAGCAATTCTAGCATCTGAAAGTGGATATAATATTGTTACAGACCCTAATGTGAATAGACAGGATAAAATTTCAATACATTTAGATGAAGTTCCGATTGAGCAGGCTATTAACTTAGTTGTAAGGGCAGTGGGATTAAGCTACGAGGTGGTAGGTAATTCATTTTTAATTGCGGAGCCAAAAAAATTAAAAGAAGAAGTGGGTGTCTCTTCTCATGTGATAGAATTAAAATATGCATCTGCAGAAGATGTAAAGAATCTTTTACAAGATATATCTGGCCAGGTACAGGTTGATATTCCAGGTAATAAACTTTTGGTTAATGCATCTCCTAAGAAAATTGCTGAAATTACTCAAGTAGTTAAAGATATCGATGTGCCAGCGATACAGATTATGTTAGAAACACGTTTGATTGAAGTTGCAGCAGATGTAGAAGAGCAGTTAGGTATTGATTGGTCAAAGTTATCAAATTATAAAACAATTTTAGCTGAAAATGGAGTTCCGATTACTGATGGTGGTGGTTCTGTAATACCGGAAGATCAAACCATAGGGGATCTTCCTGCGACAATGGCCTTTAATCGTCTCACGGGTAAGCAAGATGAGACAGGGATTCTCCCTAGGTATTTCAGTCGACAGCTAACAGCATTTGATATTACTCTTGATTTGTTACAGAAAACAAATAAAGCTGAAGTATTAGCTAATTCTAGGCTGACAACAATTAATGGACGTGAAGCAAATATTAAATTAGTAGATATAGTCCCTTATATTTTAAGCTCAGGTGGTGTTGGTGGCCAGGTGCAGGTGCAGCGTGAAGAAGTCGGTATTAAGCTTAATATTTTACCAACTGTGAATACAGATGGATACATTACATGTAAGGTAGAGCCTGAAGTTTCAACTATATTTGAATTTATTGGTCCAGATCAGAATATTCCTCGCGTTAAAAGTAGGACATCGTCAACGACAATAAGGGTGAAAGATGGTGAATCTATTATTATTGGTGGATTGCTGAGTAATGATAAAAAGAAAACAACCTATCAGTTACCTATATTATCTAAGATTCCATGGATAGGAAAAAAACTATTTACATCGGAAGGAGTTGTTGAAAGAAAAACAGATTTAATTATTCAGATCACACCTAAGATTGTTAAAGATGTATATACTGGAATAACAAAATCAGTGGATATGATTGAGTTTGAGGATTACGTAATTGATCGTGATGAAAATAAAGGTAATGAAGCAGATGAAACGCTTGAGTCTGGAAATAATTTAGATCAAGGAGATCAAAATGATTAATATTTATCGCAAATTATATTTTTTATTTCTTCTGGGACTTATATTTATTACTTCCGCATGTGATAATAGAATACCTGATGAAGCAACTACAACAAACTCAACCTTAGTTCTTTCATCAATGCAGGCTATATCTGATTCAGATAATGATGATGGTACATCTGTTGGTGAGGTAGTGTCTGGATATTCAAAAATGAGGATGGTATTCACTCTCCAAAATGAAAGCGGGTCACCTCTAAAAGATAGGACAATAAATTTTAGTCATGATGGCTCTGGTGGTAGTTTTGAAAATGGAACTTCAGAGACGACGGATGAAAATGGGCAGGTAGTTAATATTTTCAGACCTAATAGTTCAGAAGATAAGGTAGATAAGTCTACAACACCAGAGTATGAAGGATTGACAGTCACTGCGAAATATTCCACCAGTTTAACTGCTAGAGCTAGATTTAATGTTTATCCAGACCAAGCTGATGTTTGGCCTTATACGCTTTTTGTTAGCTCTGATGTAGACAATATAAAGTTAGATAATGGAGCGACTACTGCAACAATAGAAGCAAGGTTGTTCAATAAAACAAATACACCTTTAGAAAATGTTATTTTATCATTTACGTCTGATCGTGGATACATAGACACTGAAGGTACAACTGATAGTACAGGAACAGTAGAATTAACATTTCAGGATAATGGAACTTCAGAAGATATTGGCTTAGCGAATATTGTATGTACTTTTAATCATCCTGGATTCGGTGTGTCTGTATCCGATTCCGCGCAAGTTACTATTGGTACAGATAACGGACTATCTCTACAAATTCTTCCTGTTGCATTTGATGAAACAAACAGTACGGTTGTAGTGGGTGAAGATATTACTGGATCTATTTCATATACTCGTTTAATCGCAACTGTGACTGATACTTCAGGAAATCCGATTGCTGGTCAGGCGGTTCAATTTACTGCAACATCAAGTAATGCAGAAGTCGGGTCTATTACTTATGAAAATGAAGTATCAAATACTGATGGACAGGTTATTGCGCACTTTGATGATGGTGGGAGCGTCTATAAAGATAACCCTGGAACGCCAAATTATGAAGGGGTAACTGTAGTCGCTGAGTTTGGGGATAAAATAACTGAAGGTGAACGATTTAATGTTTATACTAGTGATGATGTTTGGCCATATAATGTAATTATAGCTACGGATACTGATGTGATTTCATTAGATGGTGGTGCTACAACCGCTACAATTGAGACTAGGTTATTAAATAAATTGGGAAATCCTGTGGCTAATGCTCAAATCAACTATACTGCAAGCCTTGGGTTTATATCGGCTACTGGTTTTACAGATTCACTTGGTGTTGACTCGGTTTCATTTACTGATCTAGGTAACCCAGAAGATGTTGGTGTATCAGATATTATGTCTACATTTTCACACCCAGGTTTTGATGGTACGCTGGTTCAAGATTCTCTTCAGGTATATATTGAAGATCCATCTTTTCAGTCATGTGCATTTATGGAAATTCCGGCATCGATTCCGGGTGATATTGTTGTCAGAGATGGTGGAGGTCTTGAATCAACTTTTATTAGAGCCGAAGTATATGATGATAATGGTACACTTATTAATACTCCTACACCTGTTGTATTTACAATGGAACCATTAGTTGGGGATGCATATTTAGAGACCTCTGGAGAAACAACTGCTACAATTTATACGGTTAATGGTGTAGCTACGGTATCCATTAATAGTGGGACAACCCCTGGTCCTGTACGTATTGTTGCTACATGTGATTGTGACCAAGATGGTGTTGTAGATCTTACTAGTGTTGATGTTCCTGTGATTATTTCATCTGGCGCGCCTTATTATATTGAAGCCGAATATGATCCTAACAGTACTGAAGCTATAGGTGGTGGATTTTATCAGACTGAAGTAGCGGCTATTGTTTCAGACAAATGGTATAATCCAGTAGAGGATTCGACTTATGTATATTGGTCAATAGACCCTCTACCTCCTGATACTAGTATAGATGCATTTGTTGAAGGTATAAGCTTTACAAATAATGAAGGTGTTCTTAGTGGTCAAGTCACATCTGGTGTAGCTCGCGGACATATTGTTTACTCAACCGATGCAATCGGAGATATAGGACGTGTTCGTGCGCTTACATTTGGAGCTAATGGTGACTCGGTATTTTCTTTTATTAATGAAGGCGAAGGTGATGCTACCATGTTTTTTCTGCCAGGTGCAGTAACCTTAACAGCGAATGCAACATATCATGATTTTACAGTTCCCTTACCTACAGAAATTGTGGATATAACAGTGACAGCTATTGTGATTGATTTTTATGGTAATCCTGTTGTGGGTGCTCCTGTTTCTTTTGTTGGGACCGGTGTTAGTCAGTGGCTTGAAGTAGGATTTGAAGTGTATGATGATTTTGGATTAGATACACTTGAAAATACTGGTGATGAGCTTGCAGGGGAAGGTGATGGGTGTTTTACATGGAGGGATTATGGTGCAGATGATGATCCCACTACGCTAGACTGGGGTAATTGGAACGATATACATGATGCTATTGATACTACAGGAGATGGAGATTGGGATGTCTCAGAGTTTTCTGAAAATTTTGATGATTTTGGTTTAGATGGTTTAGAAGGTACAGCAGATGAAGGAGAAGGTGACGGAAAGTGGAATGGCTATTCAATGATTGGTTGTGAACCGATTGTGTTAACCGATAAGGATGGATTTGCTAGTGTCCAAGTCCGGTATCAAAGAGAGCTTTGTACTTTGGCAAATACATCTACGGCTGATCCACCTATCTGTAGCTATGATGATTTTACATCAAGTATTACAGCTACATTGATGATTCCAACGATAACCACTAGTGATCCTCTTGATATTTTATTGGTTCGTTCGCCGGAAGAGTGTGAATAATATTTATAGGAAATAAATTATGAGTGATTTTAATCCGCAATTTTCAAAAATAGGTGAAGTTCTTGTTCACAATGGCAAAGTAACGGAAGGTCAATTAAATGAGGGCTTAGCTCATCAAAAGACAACCAATGAAAAGATAGGTAATACCTTAATAGAGTTAGGAATTATTGAAGAAGATGATTTTGTTACTGCATTTTCGCAACAGTTGGGTTACCGTAAGGCTGATAATTTTATTCTATTAGAATCTGATACGACTATAGCGGCTATGATCCCAGAAGATTTTGCACGTTCGAATCGTGTATTAGCTGTGAATAAAAATGAATCATCGATTGTTGTTGCTATGGAAGATCCAGAAGATCTAGTAGCCATCGATTCTATAAAGCGTCTTACAAATTTAAATCCAGAGATTTTAGTATGTGGTCCAGATCTAATGGAAAAGTCATTAGATAAGGTTTATGGTGAAATTCAAAAAACAGCTGAAGTTAGTGATGTATTAGATAATATTACTGTTATATCGGGTGATGAAGGTTCTCAAGAAGAAGTTGATTTATCCCCGGATAAAGCATCTGAAGAAGATGCTCCTATTGTCAAATTAGTTAACTTAATACTTCAGGAATCAATAAAAGAACGTGCTACAGATATCCATGTTGAGCCAATGGAAAAACAGCTTTATGTGCGGATTCGTATCGATGGTGTACTTCAGACTATTATGACTCCTCCAGTCACTTCATTAAGTGGTTTGGTAACACGTATCAAAATTTTATCTAATTTAAATATTGCTGAAAAACGTTTACCTCAGGATGGTCGTTTTTCTATTAAGGCTCCTGGTAAAGAGCTTGATGTTCGTGTATCAATCTTGCCGACGGTTTATGGTGAAAAAATAGTCATGCGCTTATTAGATAAAACTGGTTTTGATTTTAATTTAACGTCACTTGGATTCCCAAAAAGAAATTTAGGAACCTTTAAAAAGGTTATTAATCAACCTTATGGTATGGTTGTGGTATCTGGTCCTACTGGCTCAGGTAAATCAACGAGTCTATATGCTGCGTTAAAAGAGATTAAAAGTGAACGCACCAATATTACTACTGTAGAAGATCCTGTAGAGTATCAGTTGGATGGTGTTAATCAGGTCCAGGTTTTTGAAGATATCGGTTTAACGTTTGGTTCTACATTAAGATCAATACTACGACAAGATCCAGATGTGTTGTTAATCGGTGAGATCCGAGATGGCGAAACAGCAGATATCGCAGTGAAATTTGCATTAACAGGTCACTTAGTTTTTTCAACGGTGCACGCAAATGATGCTCCTGGTACTATAACGCGTCTTTTAGATATTGGTATTGCACCTT
>MDTE01105967.1_pt1 | contig 23288 bp, 21 predicted proteins | sample 811231 | NCBI WGS metagenome assembly MDTE01 (sample SAMN05326651, study PRJNA326480) | marine metagenome | isolation source: seawater | place: Indian Ocean: Red Sea | collected 2010 | reverse complement strand
TAAATACATGTTGATTATAAAGTCAACTTACAAATGAAAAATAACACAATAAATAAAAAAGAAATAGAAAAATTTTCAAAAATTGCAGAGGAATGGTGGAATCCAAATGGAAAATTTAAACCATTGCATAAGTTTAACCCAATAAGGATAGCCTATATAAAAGATAATATAATAAAAACCTTCAAGATTAATCAAAAAAAGAGTCCATTAAAAAAACTAAAAATTTTAGACATTGGCTGTGGTGGGGGTTTGTTGTCAGAGCCTATGTGCAGATTGGGAGCAGAGGTGACTGCTATAGATGCATCTGAAAAAAATATCAATGTTGCTAAACTTCATGCAAATAAAAACGATCTAAAAATAAATTATGTTTGCACATCACCAGAAAAAATGAAAATTAGAAATCAATTTGATGTAATTTTGAATATGGAAATTGTAGAACACGTCGAAAATGTAGATTTCTTTCTAAAATCTTGTAGCGGACTATTAAAAAAAAATGGGATTATGTTTGTTGCTACTTTAAATAAAACTTTAAAGTCTTACATTTTTGCAATAGTTGGTGCAGAGTATATTTTGCGGTGGCTTCCTATAGGAACTCATGATTGGGAAAAATTTGTAAAACCAAATAAGCTAATTTCTACACTCAAGAATAATAATTTAAATTTAGAAAAAATTGATGGGATGCAATTTAATATCTTGAGTGACAAATGGAAAATTAGTGATGATAAATCAGTAAATTATATTGCTAAATTTATTAAATATTAATTACTTTTATCCTCAACCCATGGGATAATCTGAGCATCAATTCCTTCCTCTTTTAATTCTTTTACTTCTTGTTCCGATGCTGAGCCGTAAATACCTTTTTGTTTTTTCTTTCCATCGTAATGAATAGATCTTGCTTCATAGGCAAAGTTATTACCAACATATTCAAAATTATTCTTAATAAATTTTTGATATTCGGTAATTGTTTTTCTTATTTGATTATATTTCTTTTGGTTTTTATCTTTTACAGCTTCAGATTTTTTGCTAATTAAACTTGGGGCCATTAAACTTTTTTCTACTTCAAAAGAATTACAATTATGGCAATTTAAAAATTTTTTTCTCTTTAATTTTTCATATTCTTTAGAGCTTGCAAACCAACTTTCAAATCTATTATTGCAACTTTTGCAATGTAAGCTATATTTAATCATAGTATTTATCTGGTAATCCGATCTAAAATTTCAATACTCTTAACTTCTATAATCTGCATTTATTTCTATATATTTTTTTGTTAAATCCATAGTGTAAGCTGTAAAATTTTTATTACCAGTTCCAATTTTTACAATAATTTCAATATCAGAGTTTTTCATATATTCTGCGGCTTCTTCTTCGTTATATGAAGAATGGATTTTTCCATCCTGAACAACAGTTAGTTTTCCAAATTTAATTGATAATTTATTTAATTTAATTGATGCCTGCGATTTGCCAATAGCCATAATTATTCTGCCCCAATTGGGATCTTCACCAGCAATAGCCGTTTTAACAAGTGGTGAATTTGCAATTGAAAATGCAATTTTTTTTGCATCAATATCATTTTTTGCGTCATTGATTTTTACAGTAATAAATTTTGATGCCCCTTCACCATCAGCTACAACTCTCTTAGCCAAGTTTAATAAAACTTTATTGAGAGACTGATCAAAATCCTTTAAATTATTATCAGTAACACTATTAATTTTTACATGCTTTGCTTGGCCAGTAGAAAAAATTGTAACCATATCGTTTGTACTTGTATCTCCATCACAACTTATTGCATTGAATGTTGACTCAATATTCTTATTCAATAGTTTTTTTAAGATATCATTTGTAAGATCTGCATCAGTAAATATATATCCAAGTGTAGTTGCTAAATTTGGGTGTATCATACCTGAACCTTTTGCTATTCCATAAATTTTCACTAAAGTTTTTCCTATATAACATTCTTCCATAGCCATTTTAGGCTGCGTATCAGTAGTCATGATCCCAAGTGCAGCCTTCATCCAAATAAGTTTATTTTGTGTATATTTTATATTTTTTATTAATTCAGGAATTTTTGAAATAATTTTTTTTACTGGAAAAATTTCTCCTATTGTTCCTGTACAGCCAAATAAAATATTTTTTGTCTTAATGATTTTAGGCTCATTTTCGTCTTGTTTTTGTTTATTAGTCAATTCAAATGATAATGCCTCTGCAATGCTTTGCAAACTTTTATAACCTTGATCACCTGTAAAAGCATTCGCATTTCTTGTATTAACTATTAAAGAAAAAATTTTTTTTGTTTTTTGATTAAGGTTCCACTTGATATTTTCGGATATTATTTTAGATTTGGTATAAACAGATGCAAAATTTGCTCCTTCTCTGAAGTAAAACATGACCAAATCATCCCTTTTAATTTTGTAAAGATTTGCATTAACTGATGAAACAGATAAGCCATCTAAATGATCTAAATCCTGAAAATCTATCATTTTTCGATTTTTTGATTTAGAATTTAAAAAATTCGATATATTGAATCCCATGCTATTTAAAATACCTATTTAATAGTTATATTAACCTTATAATTAATTATATATCAAAACCAATGTTTAATCCTTTAGACTTATTTTCTAAATTTATCAAATCCAGTAATCAGAAAGAGCTAGATAGAATTGCTAAAATCGTTGAAAATATTAATTTGTTAGAAGAAAAATTTAAAAATCTAAACGATAAAGATTTTCCAAGCAAAACAAATGAATTTAAACATAGAGTTAAAAATGGAGAAACTTTAAATCAAATATTGCCTGAAGCTTTTGCAATAGTAAGAGAAGCATCTAAGAGAACCAGACAAGAACGACACTATGATGTTCAGTTAATAGGTGGAGTCGTTTTACACGAAAATAAAATTGCAGAAATGAGAACTGGTGAAGGAAAAACTTTAACAATTGCACTGGCAGCTTATTTAAATGCTTTAGAGGAAAAGGGAGTACATGTAGTTACAGTTAATGATTATCTTGCAAAAAGAGACTCGCAAGAAATGGGTCAAATTTATAATTTTCTAGGATTAACATCAGGATTTATTAATAACAATCAAAGCGATTTTGAGAGAAAAGAAAACTACAATTGTGACATAACTTACGCAACTAACAGTGAGCTAGGTTTTGATTATCTTAGAGATAACATGAAATATTCAAAAGATGAAAAGGTTCAACGAGAACATCATTATTCAATCGTAGATGAAATAGACTCATGTTTAATTGATGAGGCCAGAACACCTTTGGTAATTTCAGGAGCTGCTGAAGATAAAACTAGTCAATATTTGGCAATCGATAAATTAGTAAAACAATTAAACAAAGATGACTACGAAATTGATGAAAAAGACAAAAATATTTTATTAACAAATAATGGTATTAACAACGTCGAAAAAATATTTTCTAATGCTGGAATTTTAAAGAATAATAATTTTTATGATCCCGAAAATTTAGCTTTAGTTCATCATGTAAACCAGGCTTTAAGAGCTAACCATTTATTCGAAAAGGGAAGAGATTACATAATTAAAGATGCTAGTTTAAAAATAATTGATGAATTAACCGGTCGAATTCTTGAAGGAAGAAGATTTGGTGATGGCCTACATCAAGCTCTAGAGGCAAAAGAAAAAATTCAAATTCAGGCTGAAAATCAAACTTTAGCTTCTATAACTTATCAAAATTATTTTAAACTTTATAAAAAGATATCTGGTTGTACTGGGACTGCAGCTACAGAGGCTGAAGAATTTTATGAAATTTATAATTTAGCAGTAGTCATAATACCAACTAATAATCCAATGATACGGAAAGATTATAATGATCAAATATTTAGAACTGAAGAAGAAAAAAATCACGCAATAGTTAAAAAAATAAAAGAATGCAATCAAGCTGGTCAACCTTTATTAATTTTTACATCTAGTGTTAACAAATCAGAAATTTACTCAAAACTTTTAACAAAAGAAAAAATCAAACATGTTGTTTTAAATGCCAAAAATCATGAAAGTGAAGCTGAAATTATATCTAATGCAGGTAAAGAGGGCTCTGTAATAATTACTACTAGTATTTCAGGTAGAGGCGTTGATATTCAACTAGGTGGAAAAAAAGGATCAATTCCAGAAGATCAGCTCAATTTAAACAAAAATAAAATAAAATCTCTTGGTGGCTTATTTGTAATTGGCACAGAAAGAATGGAGTCTAGAAGAGTTGATAATCAAGCAAGAGGAAGATCTGGTAGACAAGGTGATGAAGGTAATTCTATATTTTATGTAAGTTTGGAAGATGATTTGATGAGAATATTTGGTTCCGAGTCTATGAATAACATTCTTCAAAAACTTGGGTTGAAAAATGGAGAAAGTATTGATCATCCTTGGATTAATAAGGCTATTGAAAGAGCACAACAAAAAGTTGAAACAAGAAACTTTGATATCAGAAAAACATTGATAAAATTTGATAATGTTCTCAATGATCAGAGACATGTAATTTTTTCTCAAAGAGATGATGCCATGAATAGTAATCAAATTTTTAATTATTCTGAAGATTTTTTAGGAGAAATTATTGATGATTTAATAAAATTAAAAATTAAAAAAATAGCAAATCCAAAAAACAATGAATTCTATAATAGATTAAAATCTTTAATGGGTAAAACTATTGAGAAAGACCAATTTGAAGAACTTATTTCACAAAAAGATGAAGATTTCAAAAAAACAATAACAGATCAATTCAATAACAGTAGAAACAAAAGAACAAAAATATTAGGTGAAGACCAATCTAGAGAAATAGAAAAAAGAATTTTTTTACAATCAATTGATATGAACTGGAAATCACACATACAATATTTAGAACAACTAAGGCAAGTGATTGGCTTGAGATCATATGGTCAAAGAGACCCTTTAATAGAGTATAAGAAAGAAGCATTTAATTTATTTTCTACCTTACTAGAAAAACTAAAACTTGATTACATTACAGTTTTAATGAATTTAAGAATTATCGAACAACCTGGCGAAGAAAATATTAAAAAAAAAGAAAAAGAAATACATAATAATCCAAAATGCTTACTAATTTCAAAAAAAGATCAGAAAATTTCTAGAAATGATAGGTGTGAAGCAACAGGTAAAAAATTTAAAAATTGTTGTGGTGCGTTATAATAAAAAAGTTAGCAATAAAAGTGCTAATAAAAATAAACCAGTTGCAAAAAACAACATTTTTTTATTTTTAACAAATAACTGATTTAAATTGTTCTTTTTAATATCTAAATTACTTAAATTTTCTGGGTTACTAATAAAACCTTTATTTCTACCTATTTTTAAAAACTTGTTTTTTCTTTGTTCTAAGATTTCTTCTGCAGTAAATTGTTTGAACATATTTAAATTTTTAAAAATTGACTCTCTTACACTACTTAAAATCAAATTCTTATCTCTATGAGCTCCTCCTATAGGTTCAGAAATTATTTCATCTATAACTTTAAGTTCAAGAAGATCTTTTGCCGAAAGCTTCATTGCTTTAGCAGCATCAAGCATTTTTTTTGGATCTCTCCATAAAATAGTTGCACATCCCTCAGGTGATATCACTGAGTAAATTGCATTCTCTAACATAATAACTTTACTGGATGAAGCTAATGCGATTGCCCCTCCAGATCCACCTTCCCCAATTATAATAGCTAAAGTAGGTACTTTTAGCTTCATACAACATTCTATAGACTTGGCAATTGCCTCTGCTTGACCTCTCTCTTCTGCACCGACTCCTGGATATGCTCCAGGTGTATCAATAAAAGATATTATTGGAATATTAAATTTATTTGCAAGCTCCATCAATCGAATTGTTTTTCTATAACCTTCGGGTCTCATCATTCCAAAATTTCTCTCAATTCTGGATTCTAAATTTTCACCTTTTTCCTGTCCTATTACTAAAACGGATTGACCATTAAATTTTGCAAATCCAGTTAGGACTGATTTATCTTCGCCGTAAAATCTATCACCTGCCAAAGAAATAAAATCTTCAAAGAGATTGTCGATAAAGAATTTTGATTTTGGCCTATCCTCATGCCTTGCAACCATTGTGGTTTGCCAAGGATCTAAAGATGAGTAAATTTCTTTTAATTTTTCGTCTAGCTCTTCTTGAGTTTTTGAGATCTTGTTTGTATCAACTTCTGAAAGTCCTTCTTGATTATATGGGTCTTTGAGCTTCTCTAGCTCACTCTCTAAATCTTTTATTTCACTTTCAAAATTTAAGTAATTTTTCATTTTGTTTAGAATATTACCTATGCGTTAAAAAAGGCAATAAAATGTTAAAGTTTTTTTAATAATCGATTGACATCATTATTTTAACTAGTAAATTTCTACTATCGGGAGAGACTAATTAGTTAGCACCGAAGGAGCAACCACCCCGGAAACTCTCAGGTAAATGGACCGATGAAAGCATAACACTCTGGAAAGTGAATTTTTCCGCCGAAGGAGCAAAACTCTCAGGCAAAAATACAGATGGGGCGAAATTAAAGTGATATGCAAGAAGAATATACAAAAGTAAATAATCTTAAAGTTTCTAATAGGCTTTTAGAATTTGTAAACAAGGAACTTTTGAAGGATACTCAAATCTCGCCAAATAATTTTTGGAAGGGTTTAGATGAGGTAGTTCATGAGCTTGCTCCAAAAAATGTGGAATTGTTAAAAGTAAGAGAGGATTTACAGAATAAAATAGACGATTGGCATATCAAAAATAAAGGTAAAGAATTTAATCTGAGTGTCTACAAAGAATTTCTATTAGACATAGGTTATTTGAGAAGTGAAGGATCTGATTTTAAAATTGAAACCGAAAATGTTGATGAAGAAATTACTAGTATAGCAGGACCTCAATTAGTAGTGCCTGTTATGAATGCGAGATATGCGCTAAATGCTGCTAATGCTAGATGGATGAGTTTATACGATAGTCTTTATGGAACTGATGTAATTGAGCAATCAGAGGATAGTGTGTCTGAAAGATATGATCCACTGAGAGGTGAAATGGTCATAAAATATGGTAGAGATTTTTTAGACAAATACTTTCCAATAACGGGTCTAAGTTGGAGTAAGATTACAAGCTTAGCTGTAAAAGATGCAAAATTAAAAGTTTTAAAAGGTGCGGATATTTTTGATCTAGAGGATGAAAGAAAGTTTGTTGGGCATAGAGGAGTAAGTGATAATCCTGCAGCAATTATTCTAAAAAATAATAATCTACATATTGAAATCTTAAGAGACTCGAGAGCTTTTGCTGCCCAACAGGATCATGCTGGTATAAGTGATATCATAATTGAGTCTGCAGTATCAACAATTTGTGATAACGAAGATAGTGTCGCTGCAGTGGACTCTGAAGATAAAATCATTTGTTATAGAAATTGGTTAGGTCTAATGAAAGGCAATCTTAAATCTAAATTTGAAAAAGAAGGTAAGTTATTTGAAAGAAAATTAAATCCTAACAGAAGTTATGTTTCAAAAGAAGGTAAAGGTTTAAAGTTACATGGGAGAAGCCTTTTGCTTATAAGAAATGTTGGACATCTTATGACAAATCCATCAATACTTTTAAAAGACGGAAGTGAAATACCAGAAGGTATAATGGATGCCTTTATTACTACAGCTGCAGCACTGCATGATCTTAAGAATAAAAATAATTCAAGGACTGGGTCAGTGTATATAGTAAAACCAAAAATGCATGGTCCGGATGAAACTGCATTCACAGATTTGATATTTTCTAAAGTTGAAGAAGTTTTAGGTTTAAAAAGATTTACTTGTAAAATTGGAATTATGGATGAAGAAAGAAGAACATCTGTAAACTTAAAAGAATGTATTAGAAGCCTTAAAAATAGAGTTTTTTTTATTAACACTGGTTTTCTTGATAGGACTGGTGATGAAATGCACACATCAATGGAAGCAGGACCAATGATTAAAAAAGGAGATATGAAATCCTCTAAATGGATTGGTGCGTATGAAAACAATAATGTTGATATTGGCCTAAATTGCGGATTTTCTGGTAAGGCCCAAATAGGAAAAGGAATGTGGGCGATGCCAGATAAAATGAAAGATATGATGGAACAAAAAATAGGTCACCTTAAAGCAGGTGCGAATTGTGCGTGGGTTCCTTCACCAACTGCGGCTGCGCTACATGCATTACATTATCATGAAATAAATATTTTTGATGAACAGAAAAAATTACTTAACAGAGATAAAGCTAAACTTGATGATCTTTTGACAATACCTAAAGCAGATAGACCAAACTGGTCTATACAAGAAATAAATAAAGAAATTTGTAATTCAGCTCAGACTCTTTTAGGATATGTTGTTAGATGGGTTGATCAGGGTGTAGGTTGCTCAAAAGTTCCTGATATTAATAACATTGGCTTGATGGAAGACAGGGCAACTCTACGAATTTCCTCTCAGCATATAGCAAATTGGGTGCATCACGGAATTACTACTAAAATTCAAGTTACTGAAATAATGAAAGATATGGCCAAAATAGTAGATGATCAAAATAAGAATGATCCGAAATATATTAAAATGAGTGATAATTATGAAAATTCAATAGCTTTTCAAACAGCATGTGATTTAGTTTTCAAAGGTAAAGATCAACCTTCAGGTTATACCGAACCATTGCTTCACAATAATAGGTTAAAAAAAAAGATTATTCAGAATTAGATTTTAAATCAGATCTATTTTTAAAAGCGGAGAATAAAGTACCATCATCTAAACTTTCAATTTCACCACCGACAGGTAAGCCTTGAGCTAATTTAGTTATTTTAACATTAGTTTTTTTTAAACTATCTTGGATATAATATGCGGTTGTTTGACCTTCAACAGTAGCACTGGTTGCCAAAATAACTTCTTCAATTTTATCTTTAATTACTCTTTCAACTAAAGAATTTATTAAAAGATCTTCTTTTCTTTGACCAGCTGAGGCAATAGTACCCCCGAGAATATGAAAATATCCCTTATATATATTTGAATTTTCTATTGACCATTGGTCAGCTATATCTTCGACAACACAAATTACTTTAAACTTTTCTTTTACATTCTCACAATTGATGCATCCCTCACTAGTTGATTTTAATGAACCACAAGAATTACAACGGCTAACATTTTTATAAACTTGAGCAAGAGTATTAGCCATGGGCTTGATGATTTCATCTCTGTTATTAATTAGTTTTAGCACTATTCGTTTTGCAGATTTTGGGCCTAAACCAGGTAATTTTGAAATTAATTTTATTAAATCCTCTATTTCAGTAATATTTTGCATTAACTACAATGGCCATTTAAAACCAGGAATACCTAAGCCATCTGTTGCCTTTGAAATTTCCTCAGTTGTTTGAGACTTTAGTTTAGCCTTAGCATTATTATGGGCCGCTACTATCAAATCTTCTATAATTGATTTTTCTTCCTTCAAAATTTCCTCAGAGATTTCAATTTTTTGCATTTCTCCCTCACCATCTAGTGTAATCTTTATTGAATTGGAACCTGAAATTCCTTCGACTCTAATATTTTTGATTTTTTCTTGGCTCTCTTTCATTTTAGCCTCTAATTCTTTTGCTTTATCTAATATCTTTGAAAAATCTGTCATTTATCATCTCTCCTTAGTAAAGGTTTAACATCAACTAATTCTGCATCTGGAAAATATTCTAATACAGTTTTATATAATTCAGATTTTTTTTTTTCATTAATTAACTCTTTATGTTTATTATTTTCTTTATCCTTAATTGATATTTCTCCTTTATTTTTACTAAAACTTATAATCCATCGCTGGTTGGTCCATTCAAATAATTTTGTTGATAAATCTTTAACAAAATCTTTATCCAAATTGTCATTAAAAGAAATTTCAATTCTACCATTTTCAAATCTTACTAAGTTAACATTTTTTTCAAGTTCATATTTAAGTTTCATTTCTTTTTTATCAAAACATAAATCTATCAATTCATTAAATGTACCTACTACAATCTCACTTTTTGTTTTTGTTTCAATTTGCGGCTCAGATTTTATTTTTTTTTCTTGAGAAACATTTTTAATTTGATTAATTGCATCTTTATTGATTATTTTTGATGGTATATTTGCTTGGTGACCTTTATTATTATCTTTTGACTCATAATTCTTATTTTCAATTTCTTTCCTAGTTTTGAAGCTATCTAAATGAATTAATCTCAATAAAAACATTTCAATTGATAAATTTTGATTAGAGACAATGTCTAGCTCGTTCAGAGTTTGAATCGCAAATTGCCAGAATAAAATTAAAATTTCATTATCAATATTATTTGATAGTTCTTTAATTTGATCAAATTCTTCATCATTTAAAGAAAAATTAGTACTTTCAATATTTAGTGAATTTATATTTTTGAAATAATATAAAATTTCTAAAAAATCATTTATAAATATTTTTGGCTCAATGCCTTGATCATAAATTTTTCTATAACTTTCAATGACTTTGTTTTCATCACCTTTTAAAATCAAATTAAACATGTCAATAAGTTGTGATTTATCAAAATGACCAAATATTTTTTGAGCAGTACCCAAATCAATTTCCTTGCTGCCATCAAAACTTAGAAGAGCTCTATCCAATAAAGATAGAGCATCTCTTACAGATCCTTCAGAGATTTTGACAATAAGTTTTAAAGCTTCGTCAGTAACCTTACCATTTTCTTTGTCTTTTACTTTTTTAATGAAATATAATAATTGGGATGACTTAATTCTAGATAGATCAAATCTTTGACATCTAGAAACAACAGTAATGGGTATTTTTTTTATTTCTGTTGTGGCAAATACAAATTTTAAATACTCTGGAGGCTCTTCTAAAGTTTTTAACAACGCATTAAAAGCTTGTTTACTAAGCATGTGAACTTCATCAATTATAAAAATTTTATATTTTGACGAGGTGGGTCCGTATCGTGAAAATTCAATTAAGTCTCTGACGTCATCTACTCCTGTTTTACTCGCAGCGTCCATTTCAAGAACATCAATATGTCTAGAACTTGCTATAGCTTTACAACTTTCACAGAAGTTTTCTTTGCAGATTTTTTCAATACCATTTAAGCAGTTCAAGGATTTTGCAACAATTCTTGCAATTGTTGTTTTTCCGACCCCTCTAATTCCAGTAAAAAGATAAGCATTTGGTACCTTATTTGCTTTAACAGAATTAAGTATAGTTTCTGCTACGACTTCTTGTCCAATCAAGTCATCAAATGTCTGAGGTCTGTATTTTAGTGCTAAGACTTTGTTATTTTTATTCATTTAATTATATCTTTAGGAGACTAGAACCTGAATAACTGTCTCTACGACTGCTTCCGTTAAGATCTGGTCGGGTTTAAGCAGCATCCACCTCTAGCCTCCAAAACTATTATAGCAGTATTGTTTTCTAATCTACAAGAAAAGATTATAATTATTTTTCTCTTATAGGATCTGCTTCAAATACACCTAAGACATGAAAATCTTGACAATGAAGTCCAAGCTCTTCAAGTGATTTTTGAACTTTTTTATCTTCAATGTGTCCATCAAGATCGCATAGAAAAAAGAAAGAATCGAAAGAATTTTTTTCAGGGTAACTTTGTAATTTAGTTAAATTTACTCCATTAATAGCAAAACCGCCCAGGGACTGATAAAGAGCTGCTGGCTTACTTTTTAATTTGAATAAAAAAGATGTTATATATTTTTTGTTAGAAAATTCCGGTTGTTTTAAATCTTTACCCATAACTAAAAATCTAGTTAAATTTCCTGACTCATTCTCAATATTTTTTTTAATTATATCTAATCCATAAGTTTCGGCACTTAATGTTGAGGCTATTGCAGCTTGATCTTTTTTTTTATTATTTGAAACCATTTCTGCAGAACCTGCTGTATCCGCTCTGACGTGCTCAATTAAATTATTTTTTTTTATAAATTTGGAACACTGAGATAAAGCTTGCGCGTGAGAAAATACATTCTTAATGTCATTTATTTTAGAACCTGGCTGACCTAATAAATTATGTTCTATTTTCTGAAAATATTCAGAATATATATTTAATCGATATTTAAAAATCAGATATTCTATTCCGATATTACCTGTTATTCTATTTGACTCTGGAATTACTATTTTAGAATTTCTTTCATTTGAAGCTTTTAAAAAACACTCATCAAATGTTTTGCATGGAGTGATTTCTGCATCTGGGTCTATTGCTATGGATGCTAAATGAGAGTATGCTCCATAGGTACCTTGAAAATAAATTTTACTCATAATTATTTATATTTCATAATTTTTTTTATGGCTATATAATCTTCTTGTGTGTCTACTCCTATAGGCGATCTTTTGGCATGAGCCACGTTTATATCTATACCATTATCTAAAGCTCTTAATTGCTCTAGTTTGTTTTCAAGTTCATTTTTAGACTGCTTGAATGAAACAAATCTTCTTAAAGTTTGTATTTCATAACTGTAAACACCAATATGATGATAAATATTATTTTTTTCTTGATTATTTAGATTTCTCATAAAATTTTCTGCCACCGGAAATGAATTTTGGTCGAAAGGTTCCCTAATTTTAACTTTAACAACATTATTATTTTCGTACATTTTATAATCACTAATTTTAGCTGCTAATGTACCAATTCTTGAATTATTAGATTTCATTTTATTATCTAAAAGTTTGATATCATTTATGTCTATATCAGGTTCATCTCCTTGCACATTCATAACAAAATTGATATCTTTTTTATTAAGTAAATTTAGTGCTTCAAATATTCTATCAGTTCCTGTTCGATGATTCCTAGAAGTTAAAATTACATTACCACCATTTTTTTTAACATCATCTACTATTTCTTGATCTTCTGTTGCTACTATTACTTCGCCAATTTCAGCACTTTCAGCTCTTTTAAATACATGTGAAATGATAGATTTATCATTAATTTTAAATAATGGTTTTCCTGGCAATCTAACTGCTGACATTCTAGATGGTATAATTATGAGCGTTTTCATAGCATATTTATATTTATTTAGATTATAAATAGGGGCAAAATTGTACAGTAAAATTTAAGGAATTTTAAAATAATAATGTTATAGGTTCGATATAAAATTTATCAAAAATGGATTCTTTTGAGATCAATAAAATTGTTGCTGCAGTTCTTTTAGTTGCATTACTAGTTATTGGAATTAGTAAACTTTCAAATATAATTTTTTATGTAAAAAAGCCTGAAACTCCAGGGTATGCTGTGGAAGTAGAAAAGGTTTCTACATCTAATTCACAATTAGTATCTGCAACAGCTGAGGAAAAAGTTGATATCGCCACTTTAATGGCTATGGGAGACATAGCTTCAGGTGAAAAAGTGTTTAAAAAATGTGCGGCTTGTCACTCTATAGTTAAAGATGGTAAGAATAATATTGGACCAGCATTATACAATGTTGTTGGAAGACAAGTTGGTTCTGTAAGTGATTACAAATATTCAAAAGCTCTTGCTGAATATAACAAAGAATGGACTATTGAAGAATTAAATGGTTACTTAATAAAACCAGCCAAGTGGATTAAAGGAACCAAAATGGCTTTTGCTGGATTAAGAAAAGAAAAAGATCGAGCTTCAGTAATTAAATATCTTAACCAAAATTCAGACAACCCAATTGCTTTACCTTAATTTTTCAAGACAATATAGTAAAATACTTTTTTGAACGTGAACTCTATTTAATGCCTGCAACCATACTTTTGAATTCTTACTTTTAAATACAATATCATCCACTTCTGAACCTCTAGGTAGACAATGTAAAAAAATACAATCTTTTTTTGCATATCTCATCAAAATTTGAGTTACTTTAAACTTTTTAAAATCATTTATCTTTTTTTTTTTATTAACTTTATCATTTAAAGATATAACCTTATCTGAAAATATTACATCTGCATTGTTAACTGCTTTTTTTACATTATTAAAAATATATATATTTTTATTTTGACTTTTAACCCAATCTAAAACTGATTTTTTTGGTTCATAATTTTTAGGACAACCAATGTTCAATTTAAAAGAAAATTTTACAGAGGCTGCTATTAAACTATTAAGAACATTATTTGAGTCACCTATCCAAGTTACATTTAATTTAGAAATTGGTCTTTTTTTAATTTCTTCTACTGTAAAGACATCTGATAAAATTTGAGTCGGATGAGATGAAGGAGATAATCCATTGATTATTGGAATTGATAAATATTTTTTAAATTTTTCAACCTTTTCATCGCTGTCCGTTCGCAGCATAAACCCATCTCCATAAGTAGATAAAATTTTTGCAGTATCTTCAAGAGACTCTCCTCCCTCTCCTAAGTGCAACTCATTTGACCTAAGCGTAATTGTTCCACCACCCAGTTGTTTAATCGCTAAATAAAAACTTAATCTAGTCCTTAAGCTGGATTTTTCAAACATTTGAATAAGTAATTTCCCTCTCAAAGGAGTATCTCTATCTGGCTGCAGAGTGCTTAATCTTGCTCTTTTTTTTTTTCTTTTTTTTGCGTTAATTAATATCTTTCTAAGATCTTTCGCTGGTATGTCTTTAAGATTAATAAAATGTTTCATATAATTAATAAATATTACAAACTTTTTTTATTATTTTTAAAGCTAAATCAATTTCAGATTTCTTAACATTTAATGGTGGTAAAATTCTAACCACATTTTCTGATGCTTTAATTGTTAATAACTTGTTATCCATAAGTTTATTGATAAAATTTGTTTGATCTATATGTAATTGTATTCCAATCAAAAAACCTCTTCCTCTTATTTCTTTAATTATTTTTGGATGTAATTCTTTGATTTTATTTAATTCATTTATAAAATATTTAGAATTTTTTTTAACATTATTCAAAAAACTCTTCTTAGAGACAATATCAAAGACAGTATTGCCTACTTGCATGGCAAGTGGATTGCCTCCAAAAGTTGAGCCATGTGTTCCTGGAACCATACCTGATGCAACTTTTTTATTCATCAAAACTGCGCCGATTGGAAAACCACCACCTATTCCTTTTGCTATAGGGACAATATCTGGTTTTACTCTAGATTTATCGAAAGCAAAAAAATCACCTGATCTTCCTATACCACATTGAACTTCATCGAGTATCAATAAAATATTTTTTTTGTCACATAACTTTCTTAATCCTTTTAAACACCAATCTGGTATAACTTTTATACCACCTTCACCCATAATAGTTTCAACCATGACAGCAGCTGTGTTTTTATTTACCACCTTTTCTAAGGTTTTATGATCTCCAAAATCGAAATGATCAAAACCATTTACTTTGGGGCCAAAACCCTCCGTCATTTTTTTTGAACCACTTGCAAAAATTGCAGCAATTGTTCTTCCATGGAAAGAATTTTTAATACATAAAACTCTGTTTTTATTTGGCTTACCAATTGAATAAAAATATCTTCTTGCAACTTTGATTGCAGCTTCTGTCGCTTCAGCACCACTATTTTGAAACATAACATAATCAGCAAAAGTTTTTTGAACAATCTTTTTTGCTAATTTTTCTCCTTCTGGAATTATGAATGCATTTGAAACATGCCAAATTTTTTTTGATTGGTTACTCAAAGACTTTATTAATTTTGGATGTGCGTGACCTAAAGAGTTAACAGCAATTCCCTGAACAAAATCTAAGTATTTTTCACCTTTTTCAGAAATCAAAAAACTTCCCTTGCCTTTTTTAAAAGCAATTTTTTTTCGATTATAATTTTTTGCAAGAAAACTCATTTTTTAAAATTAAGTATTACTAAATTGAGTAAAATTAAATAAAATAGATTCAATTTTAGATTGAAAAACATTAAATATAAATAATTTAAATTGTTAATAAATGTTAAAAATACCTTGTTATATTGATTTTTATAACACTATATTGTGTTTATAAATAATTTTAATACATTATATAGATATATATGAGTTGGACTGATGAAAAAGTTACGAAATTGAAAGAATTATGGGGGAAAGGAAATACTGCTAGCCAAATCGCTGAAATTATAGGTGGAATTAGCAGAAATGCTGTAATTGGTAAAGCGCATCGACTGAATTTATCTGCAAAAATAAAAACTAGAACCGCAACATCAAGTAAAAATTTTGATGACAATGTTAAAGAAAATAATGCTCCATCAAAAAGAGGAAGAAAAAGTAAATTTAAGTCTTTAATAATTGAAAAAGATTTTGAACCAGAAAATCCTAAGCAACTAGAGGAATTAGATGAAAGTTTGTGTAAATGGCCCATTGGTCATCCGGATGAAAAAAATTTTTACTTTTGTGGAAGATCATCATTAAAGGATTTTTCATATTGCAAACTACACTTACTTTATGCATATCAGCCAAAAGGTAAAAAAGATGATGTGACTGATAAAGATGAAGTGCCTGAATTTATAGAAAAAAAAATTCAATCAGCTTAAACTAGTTTAAGAATTTTCCTTGGAAGAATATTTTTCAGTAGAAAACTGCCCACCTTCTCTCCACATATAAGCATATTTTTTTACTTCTTCATTGAAATATTTTTTACTTGGTACTCCTATCTCAAAATTATTTTTATACCTTCCTGATAAGATATTGTCATATTTGAGCAACCTTAATTGATCTTCCGTCAAAATTGGATTAGGAAATAATTGAAATATTTTTGCTGAAACAGATGCAAAAAGGTACGGTAGAGGTATTAATAATCTTTTTTTATCAATCAATCTTAAAAGTCTCTCAATTATTTCTTTAAAATTAATTACTTCTGGACCAACACATTCAATTATTTTTGAATTAATATTTTTTGTAATCACATCATAAATAATATTTGTAAGATCTGAACAATGAATTGGAGCAAATTTTGTCTTACCAGAATAATATAAAGGAAAAATAGGCAATCTATTTAATAATGTCATAAAATTTGTAGTAAAATTATCATCAACTGAGTAAACAATAGAAGGCCTTAAAATAGTTGAAAGTGGAAAATTCTCTAAAATATTTTTTTCTCCCTCAAGTTTACTTTTTGCATAATTACTATCAATTGCATTATTAATCCCTAAAGCTGATAGGTGAATAAAATTTTTCAATTTATATTCTTTTGACAATTTTGATAATAAAGATGGAAAAAGTGTATGAATGTTATGAAAAGTATTTCCCTTTTTTTTTTCAAATAATATACCGATTAAATTTATGCAAATATCTGATTTTGAGAACAAATTTCTAATTTTTTTTTCATCATAAATATCTGACTCAACAACATCTATATATCCTGCATTACCTTGGGTTTTTATGATGTAGCTTTTTTGATGTATGTTTCTTGTAACCACAGTAACCTTAATGTTATTTTTTGTTAATTTTCTGATTAGATATCTTCCAATTTGGCCACTACCACCAAAAATTAGACAATTTTTAGGTTTCATATATATATAATTAATAATGAATATTGATATTAAACTTCACAAGAATGATTTACCAGATGATGTAAACTTAGGCAATTTAATTGCAGTTGATGGCGAGTTCATGGGATTAAATGTAAAAAGAGATCCATTATGTCTCATTCAAATCTCAACAGGCAATTTAGATGCCCATATAGTTCAATTAGATAGAACAACTTATAATGCGCCTAATTTAATCAAAGCATTATCAGATCAATCAATTGCAAAAATCTTTCATTATGGGAGAGCTGATATTGCTCATATAAAATATTACTTAAAAACAGATACTAATAATATTTTTGATACAAAAATTGCCTCTAAATTAGCAAGATCATATTCAGATAATCATTCTTTAAAAATGTTAATAAAAGAATTTATTAATGTAGAAATTAGTAAACATTTTCAAAGTTCAGATTTTGGAGGAGAATTATCACCCGCACAGTTAAAATATTGTGCAAATGATGTTATATATCTTCACAAAATTCATAATGCATTAATTAAAATTCTTGAAAGAGAAAATAGAATGGAGCTCTATAAAGATTGTCTAAGATTTCTTAAAACTAGAGTTGAACTTGATTTAGCTTTATTTAAAGATGATATTTGGGCACATTAATATGGCTAATGAAATAAAAAATGTAGGAATAGAGGTAATTGATCTTCAAATCAAAGCATTAAAAAAACTTAAATATTCAATTAATGACTCATTTGAGAAAGCAGTAAAGGTAATTAGTAAATGTAATTCAAAAGTAATTATTTGTGGTGTTGGAAAAAGTGGAAAAATTGCCTCTAAAATTTCTGCGACATTATCTTCTGTTGGAACTCCATCATTTCCGGTGTCAGCAAGTGATTGTTCTCATGGAGATTTAGGAAGAATTACAAATAAAGATATTCTAATTTTGATTAGCCAGTCGGGTAATACAGACGAATTAAAAAATATAATTAAATACGCTAAATCAAACAATATAACTTTGATTGGAATTGTTTCTAATAAAGATTCATATTTATATAAGTCTGCAAAAATAAGATTGCTAGTTCCTAATGTAACTGAGTCTGGTTTTGGAATAGTCCCAACATCAAGTACAACCACTCAACTTTCTTTGGGTGACGCTCTTTCAATTGCTTTAATGAAAGTAAAAAAATTTAATAAATTAGATTTTAAAAAATTTCATCCATCGGGAAACTTAGCAAAAAAATTAAAAACTGCTTCAGATTTAATGCTCACAAAAAACAAGATACCTTTTGTTAACGAAAATGAATCTATCAAAAATGCATTAAAAATTCTTAATAAAAAAAAATTAGGTTTTATAATCATAATAGACAATAAAAGATTGAATAAAGGGATTTTTACTGATGGTGATCTTAAAAGATCATTGCAAAAAAATATAGATATAGAAAAGGTAAAAATTAAAAAAGTTATGACTAAGGCGCCTTTCTCGGTAGAACAAAATTCCCTGATTACAGACATTATTGTTAAGATGAATAAGAAAAAAATTACCAGTGTATGTGTTTATAAAGGAAAAAATAAAAAAAAGATAATTGGTGTAATTCATATCCATCATATTTTAAAATTTCTAAAATAAAGTTTATGAAAAAAGTTGTTCTGTTTACTCTTTTTTTTATCTTAATTTTATTATCTGTATTATTTTATAAAAAATATTTCCAACAAGTTAAAGAAGTTGAAATTAAAGAAAAAAATTATTCAAATGAAAATGAATCTGTAGATCAAAAAGAAAACAACATTGTAACAAACCTAAAATATGAAATTTTTACAAATGAGCAAAATGAATACGTTATAACTTCTAAATATAGTGAAGTTACCTATGATGAAACTGGTGAGGTTATTTTGATGAATGATGTAAATGCTATATTAAAAAATCAAATTGATGAGGAAAAACATACCTACACTATAAGCTCCGACAGAGGGAAGTATAACAATGAATTATATTATACAAATTTCTTCGAAAATGTTAAAATAAATTTCACAGATAACACTATTTTTGCAGATGAATTAATTTTGGATTTAAGAAAAAATTTAATATTAATAAATAATAATGTAAAATATAGCGGTTCTATTGGAACTCTTAAAGCAGACAATGTAAAGATAGACTTGATCACTATGAGAATTGATATATTTATGAATGATAAAAATAAAAATATTTCTTTTATTTCAAATAGATAATGTCAGTAATAAAAAAATTTCGAATAATTTCTTTTAAAGATAAAAATAAAATTTTAAAATTAAAAAAACTATCTATTAAATTTGGGAAAAAAGTTATCTTTGAAAATTTAAATTTAGATTTAAACAAGGGCCAAATTTTAGGATTGCTTGGTCCAAATGGAGCCGGAAAATCTACTATATTCAATTTAATTATTGGTTTAATAAAGCCTGATTACGGCTCAATCATAATAAACAACAATGACATCACTAAATTTCCAACTTATTCAAGAGCGCAAAAATTTAAAATAGGTTTTGTTCCACAATTTGGAGGCTACTTTCATGGGCTTAGCGTTTACCAAAATTTAAAAGCAATAGCTGAAATTAATATAATAGATAAAAGACACCAAGAAGAGAAAATTAATACTTTAATTTCAAAATTTGAATTAGATAATGTGAGAAATGTTAAAACAAACCTACTATCAGGTGGTCAAAAAAAAAAATTAGTTATTTCAATGGCACTAATTTCTGATCCTCAAATACTTTTGCTAGACGAGCCATTTGCCGCTCTTGATGTAATGACGATTAAAATGCTTCAAAATATAATTATAAATCTTCAAAGTAACTCGGGAATATCAATAATACTTTGTGATCATCAAGCTAGAGATTTATTAAATTGTGTGGACGTCGCTGCAATTATTAACGACGGAAAAGTTATTGCTCAAGGAACACCTTCAAATTTAATTAACAATATTGAAGCTAGAAACGCTTATTTTGGTGATTCATTTAAAATAAATTAAATCTTTTTTTTGTGACTAATAAAATTTTAATAAATCAAACTATAAATCCATTCAATAAAACCATAGAAATTGAAGGTGACAAAAGTTTATCAATCAGATGGGCATTACTAGCATCTCAGTCATTAGGTAAATCAACCTCAACAAATCTTCTGAAGTCAGAAGATGTTCTAAACACTTTGAATTGCTTGAAAAAACTTGGTGTTAAAATTAATTTAAAAAAAAACAAATGTATTATTCATGGTGTTGGTATTAATGGATTTAATAATAATAAAAAAAATATCATCCTAAATGCAGGAAACTCGGGAACTCTAGCAAGATTAATAATGGGTCTGTTAGTTCATACAAAAAATAAGATTAAATTAATTGGAGACAAGAGCTTATCAAAAAGAGATTTTGAGAGGGTAATAAATCCTTTAAAAAAATTTGGTGCAAAATTTAAATCAAATTCTGGTAATCTTCCATTAACAATTACTGGAACAAATAATCCTAAACCTATAAAGTTTACAGAAAACATAGGCTCTGCTCAATGCAAAAGTGCAATCATGCTTGCAGCACTCAATACAAAAGGTGAAACTATTATTAAAGCTAGAAAATCTAGAAATCATAGCGAGCTACTTTATAAATATTTAAATATTCCAATTAAAATAAAAAATAAAAATAAATTTGATTTAATCAAAATTAACGGTGGTTCTAATTTTAAATCGTTTAATTATAAGATACCCTCAGATATTAGCTCAGCAGCTTTTTTTATAATTTTAACAACGTTGTCAAAAAATTCAAAACTAATAATTAAAAATGTAAATGTAAATCCAACTAGAACAGGTATTTTGAAGATTTTAAGAATAATGGGAGTAAATATAATATTAAGAAAAGCTAAAATTTATAAAGGTGAAAAAATTGCAGATATTCATGTCAAAAGTACAAAAAAAATTAAATCAATAAATTGTCCAACTAACTTAAATAGTTTTGCAATAGATGAGTTTTTAATTATTTTCCTTCTAGCGGCCAAAGCTAAAGGTATTTCATATTTTAAAAATCTTTCTGAATTAAATCAAAAAGAAAGTCCTAGATTAAAATGGGGAGCAAAAATATTAAAATTAATTGGCGTTAAGACTATTATTACAAAAGACTCTATTAAAATATTTGGGAACCCAGCAATAAAAAATAAAAAAAGAATTGTAATCAAAAATTATTTAGGAGATCATAGAGTTTTTATGACGAGTGTAATTGCTGGTTTGGTTTTTGGCGGGAAATGGAGTATTTATGATAAAAATTCAATTAAAACTTCTTTCCCAACCTTTTTGAAAATTATAAACAAAATTAAAAAGTAAAACTTCTTTATATTTGATTTTCTTAATAAGCTTTTGCTAAAATTAGTGTAAAATATTAAAAATATTAGCAATAATCTCAAATATCAATTCGTTATTAGCTATTGATTTAAATGCCAATTTTATTTAAAAGGTCGTGTTTTTTAAAACAAAAATAAATTTATTAATGGAAATATATAAAGATTTATCAAATCCAGCCTCAAAAGAATTCGAAAAACTATTAAATAGTCAATTATCGAAAGTAAATATTGAAGAAGGTAAAATTATAGAGGGAAAAATTAACAAAATTACAGAAAAATTTGTTTTTCTTTTTATTAACGGGCTTAAAAGTGAACCTGTTCTTGATATTAATGAGCTAAAAAGTATGGGTTTAGCAGAAAAAATTAAAGTTGGTGAGACAATACCTGTATTACTAGAAAAAATTGAGGATAAAAATGGAGAAGTTTTAGTTTCAGCTAGTAAAGCTAGAAAAATAAAAGGATGGAACCAATTAGTTGAAGCATATGAAAAAAATGAGCCAATCATGGGTAAAATTACATCGAAATGCAAGGGAGGATGTATTGTTGAACACATTGATACAGGTTCATTAATGTTTTTACCAGGATCTCAAATAAGTGATAAACCTTTAAAAGACATAAGCCATCTAATGAATGAGCCTCAAAAATTTGCTCTTATAAAATTAGACAAATTAAGAGGTAATGCATGTGTTTCAAGAAGGGAGATTATTTCCTCTTTTAAAAAAGAAGATAAAGCAAAAATTATAGAAAAATATAAAATTGGGGATATTATTAAATCAGCAGAAGTCAAAGGTTACAGTTCTTTTGGTTGTTTCTTCAATGTAAATGGAGAACTTGATGTACTAGTGCATCTGCAAGAAATTTCATACTCTAGAGTGAACCATCCAGATGAGGTTTTTAATATTGGTGAAAAACATGATTTAAAAGTTATTTCTGTAGATAAAGACAAATTACAAGTTGGTTGCTCAGTAAAACAACTTTCACCAGATCCTTTTGAACACATCGAAAACTACGAATTAAACAAAATCTATAAAGCAAAAGTTGTAAAAATTATGGACTTTGGAGCATTCTGCGAGTTAGAACCAGGTCTTACAACTTTGCTTCATTCAAGTGAGCTAAGTTGGACAAAAAAAAACATTTCAGTAAAAAAATTTTTTAAAGTTGGTGACGAAATTGATTGCGTAATAACTGAGATAGATAAAGATAAAAGAAGAGTTGCAATATCCCATAGGCTAACTCAAGAGAATCCTTTTGTTACTTTTGAAAAAAAATTCCCAGTTGGAACAGTAGTTGAAGGTGAAGTAGTTAACAAAAATGAATATTCTTTATTTGTAAAAATAGAAGATCTAGATATTGATGCTTTTTTACATTGCAATGATTTAACTTACTTAAATAACGGTGAGGAAGAATTAACGAAATACAAAAAAGGAGATAAAGTAAAAGTAAAAGTTCTCGAAATTAAATCATCAGAACAAAAAATAAGAGTGGGATTAAGACAAACACAACCAGATCCATTTGACTGGTTCAATGATAAAAAGGCTAACCAGACAATAACTGTTAAAATTATATCAACAGATAATAAAGGTTTAATAGTAAGACCTGAGGGCTGTGAAAT
>MDTE01155539.1_pt1 | contig 23291 bp, 24 predicted proteins | sample 811231 | NCBI WGS metagenome assembly MDTE01 (sample SAMN05326651, study PRJNA326480) | marine metagenome | isolation source: seawater | place: Indian Ocean: Red Sea | collected 2010 | reverse complement strand
TATTTAATATAAAATATACAGATGGCAATTCAGCAAGATAATTCATACGAAGAAATTAATATCAGTGAGCTTGTAGCACATATTTGGGCATCTAAGGGCCTAATAATTTTTATAACTATGTTATTTGCTGCAGGATCAGTAATTTATGCATTAAATACACCAGATAAATTTACATCTACTGCTTTATTACAAGTCCAATCAGGTACTAAATCCTCAAATAATAATCTTTCTCAATTGGGTGGTATTGCATCCTTAGCTGGAATATCAATATCATCAGGCAACTCAAATAAATCTTATTATGCTGTTGAAACCCTAAAATCAAGAGATTTTTTGAAACATATCAATTCTTTCGAGGAAGTTTCACCAAACTTAATAGCTGCTGTAGGGTACGATTTTTCTAAAAATCAAACAGTTTTTGATGACTCCCAATATGATGCAAAAATTAAAAAATGGATAAGACCAGAAACTAAAGAACGAAAGACTATTCCATCATATTTAGAGGTTCATGAGAATTATATGAAGCTAATAAACATAACAATTGATAAAAAGTCCGGCTATCTAAAAATAAGATTTGAACATTATTCACCTGAGTTTTCGTTTAGCTTCATCAATCTGTTAATTAATGAATTAAATCTTGTTGCAAGACAAAAAGATATTAATGAATCAGAAAAGGCTATTGAATACCTCTTAAATCAACTTGAAACTGTTGATGCATCAAATGTTAAGAACTCAATCGGCCAATTAATTGATTCTCAAATAGAAAGATTAATGCTTGCAAATGTAAGAGAAGATTATTTAGTGTCTACGATAGATGCTCCTTTTATTCCCGAAGAAAATTCTTATCCTAGCAGGCCAATGATTGCTATATTAGGTACTCTAATGGGAGGAATTCTTGTCCTATTTTATGTTATGACTAGATATTATCTAGACAAAAGAAGAAGGTAAATTTACATTTGTAATTTCTAATGAAGAAAGCATTTATTACAGGAATATCAGGACAGGATGGATCATATCTTAGTGAAATACTTCTTGATAAAGGCTACGAGGTACATGGAATTATAAGAAGATCTTCAGTATTTACTACTGATAGGATTGAACATCTTTTTAAAGAAAAAAATTTCTACACGTATCATGGTGATTTATCAGATTCAAGCAATTTGCATAGACTTATAGGCAGTATTGAGCCAGATGAAGTCTATAATTTAGGTGCTCAATCTCATGTAGCTGTTTCATTTGAGGTGCCTGAGTATACTGCAGATGTTGATGCATTAGGAAGTATAAGAATTCTTGATGCAATTAGAGATTTAAAAAAAGAATGCAGATACTATCAGGCCTCTACTTCAGAACTATTTGGAGGTATTCCAGGAACTGAGCCACAAAATGAATCGACTCCATTTTATCCAAAGTCACCTTATGGAGTTGCTAAACTATACGCATATTGGATCTGTGTAAATTATAGAGAGTCATATGGTTTGTATGCTAGTAACGGAATTTTATTTAATCATGAATCACCTAGAAGAGGAGAAACCTTTGTAACAAAAAAAATAACCAAAGCAGTTGCAAATATAATTAAGAAAAAACAAGAAAAATTAATATTAGGAAATCTAGATGCCAAAAGAGACTGGGGACACGCAAAGGACTATGCTTATGCTCAATGGTTAATTTTGCAGCAAGAAAAACCAAGTGATTTTGTTATAGCTTCAGGCGAAACACACACAATTAGAGAGTTCGTTGAACTCGCATTTAGAGAAGTTGGAATAGAGATTATTTGGAACGGTAATGGTGAAAATGAAAAAGGTATTGATGCTAAGACTAAAAATGTTTTAGTAGAGGTATCTTCTAAATACTTTAGACCTGCTGAAGTTGAAGTGCTCCTTGGTGATCCCACAAAAGCAGAAAAAGAACTTGGTTGGAAAAGAAAAGTCTCTTTTAAAGAACTTGTCTCAACTATGATCAAATATGATTTAGAAAATGAAGGTTATGGCGCAGAAGAATGAAAATTGATTTTAAAGTAGAAGAATCAGATAAAATTGATGGATTAAAAATAATTTATCCCACCATATCAAAAGATGTAAGAGGTAATATTTGGACATCATATTTGAGTAAAAGTTTTGAGTCACTTCTTCCAAAAAAACAATATTTCAAACATGATAAATTCTCTCAATCAAAAAAGGGTGTATTAAGAGGTATTCATGGTGATTATAAATCTTGGAAATTAGTCACATGCGTGTATGGTGAAATTTACCAAGTGGTTGTTGATATGAGAAAAAAATCACCTACATACAAATCGTGGATATCTTGCGAAATTTCAAAAAATAAACAAAAATTAATTCTTGTTCCGCCAGGATGTGGAAATGCGTATTATGTTACGAGCAAAAATGCAGTTTACCATTACAAGCTTGCATATCCTGGTGAATATATTGACCACGATGAACAATTCACTATTCCATGGGATGATGCTAAGTTAAATATATCTTGGCCAACATCAAAACCAATTTTATCAATTAGAGATGCAGAGGTTAAAAGTGCAAAAAATTGAGCACAATGGAAAAATAATATCCATTATATATAGAGATGATGATTGGGTTGAAGGCCTTAATTTTATAACACCAAATGAACTCTTTGTTCAAGCTGGTTCTTGGTGGTACCAGAAAGGAGAGATTTTACAGAACCATATTCATACCAATTATTCAAGAGAAGGTACAAGAACTCAAGAAACTGTATATGTAAAAAAAGGCTCAATGCGATGCCTTGTTTTCACAGAAGAAAAAGAGTATTTAGAAGACTTTATACTTTATGAGGGAGATCTAGCAGTTTTTGCATTTGGGGGTCATGGATTTGAGATTCTTGAGGATGATACAAAAATTATTGAGTCAAAGAACGGACCTTTTACTAGTGTAGAACAGGATAAAATAAAATTTTAAAGATAAATATATGAAATTAAACCTTGGTTGTTGGAACAGATATATTCCTGGCTTTATTCATGTGGATTTATGCGATATGGATCATATAGACTATAAATCTGATATCAGTGATTTATCTATGTTTGATGATTCTTCAGCCTCTTTAATCTATTCTAGCCACTCTTTTGAATATTTTAATAAAACGGAAGCAATAAAAGTTTTGAAAGAATGGAGTAGAGTTTTAAAGCCTAATGGTGTTTTGAGGCTTGCAGTACCTGATTTTGATAGTCTTGTTGAAGTTTATAAAATTACTGGCGGGATTGAAAATATTATTGGTCCTTTATTTGGCCAAATGAATATAAATGACGGAGATGAAGAGAAAATTATTTATCATAGAACAGTTTATAACTTTGATAGCCTATCAAAGCTTCTTTGCGAAAACGGTTTCAAAAATGTAAAACGTTATAGATGGCAAGATACAATTCATAAAGATTATGATGATCATTCTCAAGCTTACTTCCCTCATATGGACAAAGAAAATGGCATTTTAGTAAGTTTAAATATCGAGGCAGTTAAGATTGGATAATTTTATAATGCAAATGCGCCCATGGTTCGGGGCTGAGGAAAAGAAGGCAATCTCTGAGTATATGGACGAAGACGGATTTCTTACAGAATTCAAAAGAACTGAAGATTTTGAAAACATGATTGCTGATTATACGAAATCTAAGCATTGTATAGTTGTCAATAATGGCACTATAAGTCTCACACTAGCTGCATTAGCTGCTGGAGTTAAAGCAGAAGATGAAGTAATAGTCCCTAATTACACTATGGTCGCTACTCCAAATTCTATAAAAATGTTTGGTGCAAAGCCTGTATTTGTTGATGTTGAGAAGGAAACACTTTGTTTAGACATAAATTTAGTAAAAGAAGCTATAACTGCTAAAACTAAAGCAATTATGCTGGTTTCTGCAAATGGTCGGTATCCGCGCACAGACATAAAAGTATTTGAGGATTTATGCAATGCTCATAATATAAAGTTAATCGAAGATGCTGCACAGTCCTTGGGTTCTTTTTATCCTGATGGAAGGCATATTGGTACTGCAGGTGTAGTTGGGAGTTTTTCATTTTCAATGCCTAAAATTATTTCAACTGGACAAGGAGGAGCTTTAGTAACTAATGACGACGAGATAGCTAATAAGCTAAGAAAGCTTAAAGACTTTGGAAGAACTGGAGGTGGAAACGATATACATGACACTATAGGCTTCAATTTTAAGTTTACTGAGCTTCAGGCATGCATTGGAATTGAGCAAATGAAAAAACTTAAAAAGAGAGTTGAAATTAAAAAATTATTATTTAAAAAGTATTACGAAAGATTAGATGGTATCACTGGCATTAAGCTCTTTGATCATAATTTAGACTTAACAGCACCTTGGTTTATTGATTGTATAGCAGAATCTCGAGATAATTTAATGATGTTCTTAAAAGAACACAACATTGGCTCTAGAGTAATGTATCCTCCTCTTAACAAGCAAAAAGCTTACGATGAAGAAGGCGAGCATGTTGTTTCAAACAGCATAGGAACTAATGGTTTGTGGCTACCATCTTACGCCCAGTTAACCGATAGTGAGATAACTCATGTAACGTCAACTATTAGAGATTTTTATAAATAATAATTTAAATGTCTCAAATTCAGAATTTTTTTAAAAGTGTTAATTTAGATCGAGATTCTAATGTAAGATTTCATGCGCTCTCATCATTGTTTTTAAAATTTTTTTCATTAATTGTTAACTTTTCGTTAGTACCATTGACTATAGATTTTTTTGGAGTTGCTAATTATGGATTATATACAGCTCTAATGGTCATATCTGGATGGTTTGCATTTTTAGATGTTGGAATGTCTCAAAGCTTTAGAAATAGAGTATCAGAATATTATGCATCCAATGATCTATTAATGACAAAGACATTTATAAGTACGACTTATGCAATCTTTGGTATCCTTGGCTTATCTTGTTTTATTATTTTTGTAGCTTTAACTCCTTTCATTGATTTTTCTAGCTTGCTGGGTCAAATACCTGAAGCAAATTTTAATTTAGCTCAGGTGTTTCTTCTTGTAATCTTCTTTACATTGTTTAACTTTGCAAACAGGCTGATAACAATAATTTTAATGTCAACTCAAAATACGAGTGTGCCTGTGCTTTTAAACTTAATTACAAATGTTGTAATTTTATTATTATTGTATTTTCTAAATGGCATTGTAAATGACACATTAATTAATTTGATTCTTATATACTTTTTGCCAATGACATTAGTTTGGATATTTACTTCGATATTTTTATTTTTATATTCCTACGCAGATATTAGACCTTCATTTAGATATATTAAATTTGGTTATATAAAAGATCTTTTAAATACAGGGTCCCAATTTTTTATCCTTCAAATTGAGAATCTTGTAATTTTTTCCTCTACATCTTTTATTATTCTCAAGCTTTTTACTGCAACTGATGTTGCTACATATGCTACCGCTGTAAGGTTTTTTTCCATTATACAGTTAGTCTTTGCAATAGTGATGAATGTTTATTGGTCTGCTATATCTGAAGCAATTACAAGGAAGGACTATACTTGGGTAAAAGACAATATTATTAAATTAAACAAAATATTTTTTTTATTTACACCAGTATCTATTTTTATGGCATTTTTTTATGAAGATTTTTTTAATTTTTGGCTTGGTGATAGCATTGTCCTGCCTCAGTCAATTGCTTTGGCATGTTTGTGCTCTGCATATCTAGCAACTTTTAATAGCATATACGAATACTCTTTAAGTGGTGCTGGTAAAATAGGATTTCTTTCAGCAATAGCTGTATTTAACTTGTTAATTTTTTTCCCATTAATTTACTTTTTTGTTTACATCTTAAAGTTTGGTGTTGAGGGAATAATCTATGCAGTCATTTCGTGTCAAATAATTGTTGCTATCTCTGCCTCCTCAAGAATGTATATTTTATTGAGTCACAAAAAATAATATGCGTCACTTAATATCAGTTATTACTCCAACCTTTAATTGTCAAGAATATATAGGTGAATGTCTTGAGAGTGTTAAATCACAAAACCTTCAAGATCTAGTAAAACATATTGTAATCGATGGTGTTTCTGATGATGCGACATGTGATATTGTTAAATCTTTTGAGAATATCGAATTAATTTCAGAACCTGATAAAGGTCAGAGTGATGCTTTTAACAAAGGTATTATTCGTGCAGACACTCCATGGATTATGATCCTTGATGGTGATGATATATTGCTTCCAGGAAGCCTCTTAAGATATATAAATTTAATAAAAAAGAAATCTCCTGATATAGTTTATGGACATCAATCTTTTATTGATGAGAAAGCAAATGTCATAAAAGTCAACACAAGCATTAAGTTTAAAAAAAGATATGCTCTAAATGGTCTTTTTATTCCTCCATCTTCTGGCTTATGCTTTAAGTCTTCGGTGATTAAGAATCAACTTTTTAATATTAATCATCATTACAATATGGATACTGAGTGGTTTTTGAATCATCAAGATAAAATAACTTCAGAAGTTATTCCTTTTCCTACAACTGGATTTAGAATATGGGAGGGTTCCAAAACCTCCAGCTTGACACAAAAATATTCTATTGGGACTGAAGATGAATCTGCAATTGAAGAAATAGGAAAAGAAAGGAATGCATTAGACATAAAATACTACAGGCCATATAAAAAAAGCATACAGGAAAAAAATGTATTCATTAGAAGGTTAATACCTATTTTTATAAAAATAGATTATCTTTATAATAAAGTGTACATGAAAATAAAGTATTTGATTATCTCAAGTGTCTCAAGTTAAGAATAGCTATGCATACGGCTAGAAGCTTATTTATTCCTATTCGAGATATTATTGCTTTATTTCTGATAATAGAATTAACCCTAGTTCCTTTAGTGCCATTTAGTATAAAAATACTTTTAATTACTATCATTCTTCTTTTTTTATTATTTTTGAGTCCAAAAGTTAGTCTTTATTTCTTAAATTCTATAAAACCACTAATTTATATCTTGATTGTTTCAATTTTAATGGGTGTCCAAAGTTTTTTAACTGAACCCTATAATTTTATTAGAGATGGATACTATTTTTTTCAACCAATTCTTTTAATATTTTTGGGTTACTCAGCCTTATCAAGGGGCATAAGCTTTAATTTTTTACTTAGGTTGATGGTAGTTTCATCAATCTTCCTTACGTTTTATTTTTATATTGATTTTATTTTAAGTTTATTTTTAGGCCAAGGTTTATCATTTGAATCAAGATATGTCTTTGGTTTAAATAGTGACTTCGCTATTATTGGATTCCTAATAACTTATGCCAGCTATCATTCTAATCTAAAGCTTTTTCAACCGTTATCCATGATTTCAATCTTGACTATCCTTTTTCTTCTTATCCTAGTTTCTTTTTCAAGAACAAATATCCTTATTGCTTTGGTTATAATTATTTATCCATACATTTCAAAACTAATTAATTTTAAGACGCAACTATTTTTAGTCTCTTTTCTTGTAATTGTCCCTGTTTTTTTTGGATCATTTCTTAATGTTGCCATACCAGAAGAGGGCGCCAGTGATTTTCTTTCAAAAGTATTAAATTCCTACAGCGAGGTAATTGTTAGAGATTATAGAGAATCTGATGCATTAGCTCCTGATGCAAACCTTATAAATCTATACTGGAGATCTCAGGAGGCATTCTTAGGATTAGCTAAATATCTTGAGGGACAACCTCTTGAGCTTATTTTTGGCCAGGGTCTAGGGTCTTATGCTTCAGCCGAAGGTATATTTGAAAATAAGTTTCAACAAATCCCTTTTTTTCATAATGGATTTATAACAATACTTCTTAAGTCCGGACCTCTTGGTATATTGCTATTTTTTCAATTTCTATATCTTTTTGTAAGGAATACATTTTCTTCTGGTTTGAGTAGCAAATCTGAAGAAAATTTTATAAAAATCATAGCACCCAGTATTGTTTTTGTTACTATCTTAAAAACTTTTTTCATTATGGGTTTTTATACTCCTGAGTCACCAGTTTTATTGCTCACGCTTATTGGTGTAGTTCTTAAAAAATGCTCTGACATGTATGAAGTAAGAATATAATCTAGAGTAGGTATATAACTATGAAAATATTTCACTTTATTTTAGGAAAAGCTAACAAAGAGAGAGCTAATGGCGTGAATCAAGTTATATCTGGCTTGTGTAAATATTCATCTTTAAATGGTGCATCAATAAAAGTAATCGGTTTTGCTAGTAACTCAACCTATGAGGGCGAAATTATTGATAGAGATAATTTTGCTGTTAAAGTCTTTTCTTTGTATAGGCCACTGTTCCTAAAAAACTTATTAGATTATATCAAATGGTCTGATGTCATTCATTTGCATGGATTATATAATTTGCAAAACATAGTAGTTGCAATGCTAGCTAAAAGACATGGTAAACCCTATGTTTTAACTTTGCATAACGGTTTATCACCTAGCATGTCATCAATCAAAAAAAAATTATTCGATTTTTTCATTCAAAAAAAGCATATTGAAAATGCCGCTGCCATTCATATCCTTGCGTTAGAAGAATCTTCAGAAATTTTATCTAGATTTAGCCCAAAGAAATTTATCTATGCTCCAAATGGAATTGATTTAGACGATATTAAGCATATCAGTGTGAAGAAGAATTTTGATATCAGCCAAAAGAATGAAATTAAAATCGGTTTTTTAGGAAGAGTTAGTAAAGAAAAAAATATTTACAATCTGGTAGAGGCGCTTGAGCAAGTTCAATTCAACAAAAAAAATATAAAGTTTGTCATTGCAAGTCCAGATTCAAAATATTTAAAAACAATTCTTAATAGAGATACAAAACTAGACATTGATTGGGTTGGCCCTAAATATGGCGATGATAAGTATAACTTCATTAGATCATTAGATTTATTTATTCATCCATCTAAAGCAGATGTTTTTTCAATCGCAGCTATGGAAGTTTTGTCCATTGGCACACCTTTGATTATTACTAGATCTTCAAAAGCTGCTCATTTTTTTGATACAAATAGCTTTTTTATGTCTGAACCTACAATATTTGGATTAAGACACGCCATAGAAGAAGCGCTAAATAATCACAATATGTGGGAAATTCATTCTGCTAATGGTCACAGACTAATTAATAGCACTTTTAATTGGAACTCTGCAAGTTTGAGCCTCATAAAAGGTTATAAAGAAATTTTAGAGTAATAAAATGATTTTACACAAAAGCATCGATGCAATCTTCAAAGAGACTCTGATTAAAGAATTCCAAGCAATAATAGTGAGAGGCGAAATAAATAGATTGGAAGGAAAGAGTGATATAGATGTTGTAATTCCAAAAGATAATTTCATACACGCATCTAATTTTTTTATATCAACCATACAGAAGAGCAATTGGAAATTAATATCTTACAGAAAAATTCCATATTTAATTTCAATAGTTGTTACCAATCCGGATTTACATCAATTGGAGTCACTTAAGATTGATTTCTTTGATGGAGTGGGCTGGTGTGGAGAAGTGAATAAAGATTTTGATAAAGACTTTTTTAGTTCAAATTATGATGTATCATTTTTATCATCCGCAATAACTCTTGCACATAAGTTGACTTATGCTGGTCAACTGTCTGAAAAGGATATCAATAGAATCAAATATAATATTCATGATGCTATAAATTTCTTAAATATTAGTGATCTGATATCAAAAGAAACAGTTTTAAAAAAGCAGAAAATTTCTACTATGAAAAAATGGCATTTAAGATTCCGTCTATCAGGACATAGTTTGCTCTATTTTCCTATATGGTTTGTACGAATTTTAAAAAAGATTCTGATTATTAAGTTTTTACCGATAAAGAGTTATCAAAGAATAATATTTATTGTTTGCAGTGAAAGCCAAGTTAAAACTATAAAAAATCAATTAATATCTTTATATGCTTCATCAGGTGACAAAATTCAACCAAAGCTTTCCTTGGAAGCATTTATTTTTGATCAGGATAAGTTCAGTCTAACGAATAAAATTAATTTTTATTTAGGCATGATTAAAAATAAGATTTACTCATACAATAAAAATTTATTTTTATTAATCAATGCAGATAAAAAATTTAATATTTTTAATATGTTTTTCTTAAAGTTTGGTAAATTTATCAATATATCATCGTTAGGTTCTGAGACGTGCTTAACGGAATTAATTAATGAAGTTGATATTTTTATTAGTCAACATATTAAACTAAGTAAATGAAAACTGTAATTGTGTCATGTTATGACATTAATCCTTTTAAAGGTTCTGAATCAGGAACTGGATGGAATTTTTCTTATCAAATTGCAAAGAACTACAAAGTGATAGCTATTACAAGGGAGAACAACAAGGAAAAGATAGATGAATTCATTGATAAATTTGATGTTAATATTTCCAATATTTCTTTCGAGTATTATGATCTGCCTTATTGGCTTAGATTTTGGAAAAAAGGAAACAGAGGATCATTCATTTACTATAATTTGTGGCAAATGGGCCTGCCTTTTTTTATTCTAAAAAAAAGATTTAAGTTTGATTTTACCCAGCATATTAATTTCCATGCTGATCATGTTCCAAGTTTTTTATGGATCCTAGGAAAACCGTTTATATGGGGTCCTGTAAACCATAATGAGCCAATACCAAAATTTCTTATCAAATCAAATTTTGTTTATATTCAAGATAGATTTAAATTTCTATTAAAATGGCTAAGGTGGAACTTAGATCCATTTTTAATTTTATGTAAGAACCGAGCAGCTCTTATTATAGGTTCTAGCGTTGCTGTAAAAAAAAGACTCAAGATTAAAAAAGAAAAGTTCAAACTACTATCAACTGTCTCCTCAGAAATACCAAAGTATAGATTTGATAAAAAGGAAATTATAGATGCTAATAAGCAATTTACTATTTTATCTGTTGGTAGACTGGTCCCCATAAAATCTTTTGATATTTCAATCAAATCATTTGATCTTTTTTATAAGAGGTTAAGTTATGATCAAAAAAAACTTGTTCAGTTAAAAATTGTTGGTTCAGGACCATTAAAAAAAAATCTTGCTAAGCTTGCAAGTCAGCTAGAGTCAAAAGAAAATATTCATTTTATTGACTGGATTGAACAATCTGACTTATTCAATCTTTATATGTCATCTAATATTATGTTGGTTCCATCACATGAAGGAGCTGGTGCAGTTTTGGCTGAAGGTTTTTCGTATGGACTACCGATTATATGTTTTGATGGATATGGATCTGGAGAGATAGTTGACAAAAGCTGCGGAATAAAAATTGATATTAATAGTGAATGCAATGCTAAAAATTTATTTGCTGATGCAATTGAAAATTTATACAAAGATAATGATTTATATTTAAAATTAAGCTTTGGCGCACAAGAAAAATTTAATAAAGAACTGAGCTGGGAAATTAAAGGCAAAGCATTAGATGCCTTTTATAAAGAGGCTATTTTTAATGACCGATAATAAAAAAATAATTGTCATTATTTTAAATTTCAATAACGCAAAAGATACATTATTGCTTGTAAATGATCTGATTATGCAAATAAATGTAGATTTAAATATAATCGTTGTTGATAACTGCTCAACTGATAACTCTTATCAAATTATCAAAGATTCAGTTAAGCATGACAAAGTTAAACTTATTAAATCAGATTTAAATGGAGGCTATGCTTACGGTAACAATTATGCACTTAAATCTATAGATCAAGATAATAACGACTACCTGGCTATCCTCAATCCAGATATTCAGATTACTGATCGATCACTTTTCTTTAATTTAGTTAAGAGATATGAACTACTTAAAAATGTCGGTTTCATATCGCCAGCAAGCATTAATGAAAAAGGCATCATAAATCAATATTGTGCAAAAAAGTTACCCACATATTTAGATGAAATATTGTCATCATTTTTAATTTTTTCAAAACTTATTGCAAAAAAAAATAGTTATAATTATCAGAATGTCGACAAAAACTTATCAGTTGAGGTTTTATCTGGATCATTTTTATTTACCAAATTTGATTTCTTTTGCGATATAGGATTTTTTGATGAGGGAACGTTTTTATTTTGTGAAGAAAGAATCCTTTATAATAAAACATCAAAAAAAAATAAAAAAAATTATCTTATTTGTGATCTAAATATTAAGCACTTTGCGTCTACTACCATAGGCTCGATATATACCAACATCGATCAAATTAAGATTTTTCACAATAGCCTTCTTTACTATATAGAGAATTATCTTTTTCTTGGAACAGTAAAGGCATTATTCTTAAAACCTTTTCTAAAATTCATGATTTTTCAAATGAAAATAGTTGAGATTTTAAAAAGTATAAAGTGATATCGGTTATAATTACCTTCAAATTAGTTAAATTCTAGGCAGTTTATGTTTGATAATAGTATTATATTTGTCTCTGGGGGTACTGGATCATGGGGGAATGAACTTGTAACACAACTTCTCGAAAATCACTCTCCAAAAGAAGTTCGAATATACTCCAGGGGTGAGCATAAGCAAGTTGAAATGAAATCAACTTTTAAAAATGACTCTCGGCTCAAATTTATTATAGGCGATATTAGAGATAAAAATATTCTTACACTTGCAATGAAAAACGTAGATTATGTTTTTCATCTTGCGGCTCTTAAGCATGTGCCTGTTTGTGAAGAAAATTCTTGGGAAGCTGTATTAACAAACATTTATGGGACACAAAATATTATTGAATCCGCAATTGAAAATAATGTTAAAAAAGTAATTGACATATCAACTGATAAAGCTGTCGACCCTTTCAATCATTATGGAGTAACTAAAGCCTGTTCAGAAAAAATGATCATCAACGCTTGTCATAATTACATCACAGATACTAAATTTGTGTGTATTAGGGGAGGCAATGTTCTAGGGACTAATGGAAGCGTAATACCATTGTTTAAATCACAAATTATTTCTGAAAATGCGATTACAGTAACCGATCCTTCAATGACAAGATATTTAATGAGCAAAAGTGAGGCTATAAAACTAGTTTTTGAAGCGGTAAAAAGATCAATAGGTGGAGAAATTTTTGTAATGAGAATGCCAGCAACGTCTGTTGAAAATATTGCAAAATCAATGATAAGTATTTTTGGTAATTCAGAAACTAAAATAAATATTATTGGCTCTAGACCTGGCGAAAAGCTTGATGAAGTTTTGGTTTCACGAAATGAATCACCATATACTAAAATCATCGATGATACTTATTATGTTGTTCTGCCTCAAACAAAAGATAAAACCATTGAAGAAAGTTATTCTGATTTCGAACTTATAGAAACTGAAGAGTTTAATTCTAGAAATGCAATACAGATTTGTGAAAATGAGCTTACTAAAATACTTCAAGGAGAAAAGTGGCTTGTATGAAAGTGGGCATTACTGGAAGTAAAGGCTTCATAGGCTCTGTTGTAAAAAATGACTTAATAAAAAAAAAAATTAAATTAATTAACTTTGATTGCAATCTAGCTTCAAAGAAAGAAATCCAAAAATTAATTAAAGAAAGAGGCTTACCAGACGTTCTTATTCATTTTGCTGGTCGTTTTTCAAATGATACCTCTACTTTAATCAAAGATAATCTAATCTCAACAATAAATTTACTTGAAGTGTTTGCATATAATAATAAAAATGTTCATATCATATTTAGCTCTTCAGGTGCCGTTTACGGAGATTCTGGTAAAGAACCGATTAATGAAAAGCATATTAAAACTCCTAATACATCGTATGGGCTTATAAAGTTAATGTGTGAACAAACAATTCAATACTATGAAAATTTAAACAAGTGTAAATCTACAATTTTGAGATTTCCATCTGTATACGGACAAAACAATAATAAAGGAATTGTTTATGAATGGATTAGCTCAATAAACAAAAAAAATGAAGTTTGCATAAGAGGAGACGGAAATCAGCATAGAAGTTTTTTAGATGTAGATGACATACCTATAGCAATATCAAAGATAATTGAAGCAGAAATTTATGGTGATTATAATTTATCAAATTCAAAACCATATAGCCTAAACGATCTAGCAAAAATATTTGTTGAAAAATTTAAATGCAGCATAGTTTATAAAGACAAAGACACACAAAATAATCTTCAAAGCATGGTTCTTTCATCGGAAAAAATGAAGAATGATCTTGCATGGTACCCTAAAAAAAATATTGAATCATTTTTAGATAAGCAAGTGTAATTTATGAAAAACTTAGAATTAAGTGATATAGATATCATTAACAAGATCACTGTTTCAGAAAATATTACAGAAAGCTACCGTGGTAATTTTATCTATGTTTTGAATAAAGATGGAACAATTAGATGGCTATATCCAAGTAATCTCAAAAATCCATCTTTCTTAGGTTTTTATAATTCTTCAACAGTCCGTTCAAAAATTTTTATATGCCTAACAATTTTTCTTTATAAAATAAGGATATTTAATTTATTTTTCGGAACAAAAATTAGTCTATTAATTCATAAAAATAGTTTTGTTGACAAACTCATAAAAAATAAGAGATACGATAATTTTTCTATTTTTTTTGGAACTGTTGGCGTCAATAAAAAGATTATATTTAAACTTTCAAAAGTTGATAACTCATCAAGCTATATCAAATATTCTATTTCAAATGAGTCCTCCAAACTTATTGATAATGAATCATTTTATTTAAAAAAAATTCTTAAAACTAAGAATAAAACTCTTTCTGTCCCTTCTGTTATAAATGAAAAAAAGAGTGTCATGGTCGAGTTATCTGATATTAAAACAAAAAATTCAATTCAGTTATCAAATCTTGAAAATATCCACATAAATGCAGCTATTGAAATCAACTCACACTTTCAAAAATATCACAGTTGGGATGTAATAAAAAATTCATATGAGTTCACAAGTTTGTTTAATTCATTTAAGAATTTTAAATCGAAAAACAAATTTTTAGATTCAAAGCTTCTTTCTAATTTCAGTGAGCTTGCTTTGAAAAATTTAGATTTTATAAACATTAAAGATCAAGTTTTATGCTCTCTTTCTCATGGAGACTTTACTCCTTGGAATATGTACATTTTCAAAGAAAAAGTTTATGCATTTGATTGGGAATTAGCTAGTACAGATAAACCTGTTTTATTTGATTTATTCCATTTCATTTTTCAATCAAAGACTCTTCTAGGTAATAATTCATATAATCAATTTAAGAAAGAAATAATAAATCTTAATAAAAATAGTATCTTGAAAAATTTTTGCGAAAACAACAATGTAAATTTAAATAGGAATTATCTTTTTTATTTGTTATTTATATCATCATACTATTTACAGCTTTATTTAAATCAAGAAAAAATTCATATTCAAGCATATTGGCTTTTTGACAACTGGAATTCAGCCTTTAAAGATTTTCTCGATAACAAAGGCAATATATTTTATGAAGATTAAAATAATTACTTTTTCAGGAGTAGATGGGGCAGGAAAAAGCACTTTAATTGAATATGTTGATAAAGAACTAAAATCTAATGGATTTAATGTGATTAAAAAAAGATCAAGACCTGAAATTTTACCAATATTGAGCACATTTAAATATGGAAAGAAGAGTGCTGAAAGTAGGGCTACTATCGCTTTACCAAGATTGGGTGGAAATACATCAAGGTTTACCTCATTTTTGAGATTCTCATATTATTTCCTTGATTATGTTTTGGGGCAAATTTTTATAAGGATCAAGTATCGAAGTCATAAAGATATCGTGATTTATGATAGATATTATTTCGACTTCATAATTGATCCAATTAGAGCAAACATTGTTTTATCAAAAAACTTCATTAAGTTTTTTTACAGATTCATAGATAAACCAGATTTAAATATTTTTCTATCTGCTCCCACAAGTGAGATTTTTAAGAGGAAGAATGAGCTTGATAAAAACACCATTAATATCCTCACTGAAAATTATAAAAAATTATTTACAAATTTAGATAAAAGACGCAAAGAGAAATATCTAATTATTGAGAATATATCATTAGAAAAATCTAGCTCAGCTATAATTGAACAAATAAATAAAATCTTATGATTAAAAATTTAATAGAAAACTACATAAAAAAGAACAAAAATAGTAATTTTAGTTTCGATCCTGCTATTTCAAATAAATTAATAATTCACCTTCTGTTTTCAAAAAGTATTTCTTTTCTAAGGGGATTAAGATTTATAACTGTTAACCAAAAACTTAATAAAATTTTTGTTGGTAAAAAACTTAAAATAATAAATAAAAGTAAAATTTTTGTGGGTAATAATGTAAACATTGGTGAATATGTTACTTTAAGTGCTTTAGGCAAAGATGGAATAAAAATTGATGATAATGTAAGTATTGGCTCTTTTTCTCAGTTAGTTGTTTCTACTTCATATAACAAAATTGGTAGTCACATTTTTTTAGGTAAGAATGTCGGTTTTGGTGAATTTTCTTATCTTGGAGGTGCTGGAGGTCTAGAGATAGGAGACGATACTATAATAGGTCAATATTTTAGCGCTCATCCAGAAAATCATAATTTTAATGATGATAAAAAATCAATAAGACTGCAAGGAGTTAGCAGAAAAGGTATAAAAATTGGCAACAATTGTTGGATTGGATCGAAAGTAACTATTTTGGATGGCGTAAAAATAGGTAAAAATTCTGTTATTGCATCTGGAGCTGTTGTTAATAAATCTTTTGAGGATAATGTAGTTATTGGTGGAGTTCCCGCTAAGGTCATCAAAAAGATTTAGAAATATATGTTGCCAAATGAATATTATCTTTAAATGAAAAATCTCAACTCAAAAAAAATTATTTTTATTCACCTTAATAATGATTTCAGTGGAAGTACTAAGGTTTTATCAGATATTGTTGATGTTGCAAACTTCGCTAATTTAAATATTGAGCTCCATACATCAAACTCATATTCGAATGGATTTTTATCAAATAAAAAAAACATTGTCAGTTCTTACTTTTATAAAAGATTTGATAATAAATTGTTAACTTTAGTTTCATATGGCTTTTCGCAAGTTATTTTATTTTTTCATATGTTGAAATATCTCAGAGTTGATTGTGTCTTTTACATCAATACTATGATGCCCTTCGGGGCAGCGCTTGCTGCGAAATTAATGAGTAAGTATGTAATTTTTCATATTCACGAAACTTCAATACAAAAAAGTTTAAAGTTATTCTTAAGATTTGTCATAAAACATACAGCATCTGAGCTTGTATATGTTTCCAAGCATCTTGCACAAAATGAAAAATTTAAGGGAATTAAATCAAAAATCATATACAACTCTCTATCAAGGTCTTTAGAAATTGAAGCGAAAGAAAACAATTATGTTCGTCCAGAGTCATCATTTCTTGTTTCAATGATATGCTCTTTAAAAGATTACAAGGGCATAAATGAATTAATAGAGATATCGAAATATTGTAAAAAAAATAATAATATAAATTTTGAACTAATCTTAAATGCAGACTCTAAAGAAATAACAAAGTATTTCAAGAATAAGGATCTTACGGATAATATAAAAATCTATACTAAACAATCTGACTTAGTGCCTTTCTACAAAAAAACTCAATTGGTGCTTAATTTATCAAGAATAGATCAGTGGATTGAGACATTTGGTCTCACAATTCTTGAGGCTATGGCATTTGGGATACCTGTAATAGTACCTCCGGTTGGAGGGCCAACTGAGATTGTAAGGAATGAAATAGATGGATTTCATATTTCATCTTACAACACAAAAGAGATTGCTAAAAAAATTATTGAACTATCAGAAAATCATGATTTGTGTCATAGGATCTCAAAAAATTGTATCCAAAGATCATACAATTTTAGCTTCGATGCTTTTGAAAAAAAAATCATAGAAATTATTTGTTGAAATGGAAAATGGCAAAAAAACAATTTATGTTGTAGGCACAAATGGTCTTGGTGTTAATTATGGTGGATGGGATAAATTGCTATCAAAACTGATTGATTTCTTGTCTGAGGAATATGATATATATGTATATACAAGTAGTTACGAAAACATTGAAAAAAATGGTAATTTTCATGGTGCTAAACCGATAATAATTAATTTAAGAGCAAACGGATATCAAAGTATTTTTTATGATTTTTTTTCAATGATTCATGCGACGTATAAAAAAGCAGACATTATTTTGGTACTAGGTTTATCAGGCGGTATATTCTTTCCAATTTTTAAACTCTTTAAAAGTAAAGTAATACTAAACCCTGATGGAGCAGAATGGAAAAGGGCAAAATGGAATTTTTTTATAAAAAAATTTTTAAAGATATCTGAAAGAATAGGTATTTATTTTTCAGATTATGTTATTTCAGATAACGCAGTTATTAGAGAAGAAATCAATAAGAATTATGGAATTAGGTCTACTTTAGCGGAGTACGGTGGCGATCATATTAAAAATATAACAATCAGAAATGAAACTTTAAATAAATATAATTTAAATCATGAAGATTATGCCTTTAAAGTTTGCAGAATTGAGCCAGAAAATAACTTAGATATGATTTTAGATGCATTTATTGAAACTGAAATTACATTAATGGTAATTGGAAATTGGAATAACAGTAACTATGGGAAAAATTTAAAATTAAAGTACGAAATCTATAAAAATTTATTACTAATTGATCCAATTTATGATCAAGAAATTTTGGATGAATTAAGAGGAAATTGTAGACTTTACATTCATGGTCACAGTGTTGGTGGAACAAATCCTTCTTTAGTTGAGGCAATGCATTTAAAGCTGTGTTGTGTAGTTTTTGATGTGAATTACAATCGAGAGACTACTGAAAATAGAGCTATTTACTTTGAAAATAAAAATGATTTGATAATTAATCTAAAATCTATTTGGAACGACAAAAATAAGATAGATCAAGTTAAAAGAGATATGTATAAAATCGCCGCTCAAAAATATACGTGGAAGAGAATTATTAGTCTTTATGAAAATATTTTTAAAAAAATTTGATTAAGCATTATTTGATATTTCAAAGTGCATGTAAGTTATAATGCTGCAAAAAAAAAATAAATCATGAAGATATTAATTACAGGTGGTGCGGGTTTTATTGGCAGCTCTCTCGTAAAGTACATAATCAGAAACACCAATGATGTAGTTATTAATATTGATAAGCTTACTTATTCAGGAAATCAAGACTCGTTAAAAGAAGTTGAATCTGATAAAAATTACTTTTTTGAAAAAATTGACATATGTAATAGAGATTCTCTTAGTAAAGTTTTTTTAAAATATAGACCTGATGCAGTAATGCACCTTGCTGCTGAAAGCCATGTTGATAGATCCATAGATGATCCATCTCCTTTTATCAATACAAATATAATTGGAACATTTAATTTATTAGAAGAGACAAGAAGTTATCTTGATACCTTAACAGCAGATGAGAAAAAGATATTTAGATTCCATCATATTTCAACAGATGAAGTTTTTGGAGATCTAACTTTAACAGAAGAACCATTTAATGAATCAACACCATATGCACCTTCATCACCTTATTCAGCAAGCAAGGCAAGTTCTGATCATCTTGTAAGGTCTTGGGGAAGGACATATGAACTACCAGTAATAATTACAAACTGCTCAAATAACTATGGTCCATTTCAACATCCAGAAAAGTTAATTCCATTAATGATAATCAATGCTTTACAAGGTAAAAAATTACCAATATATGGAAATGGAGACAATATAAGAGATTGGCTTTTTGTTGAAGACCATGTGAAAGGTCTTTACATGGTCCTTAAAAAAGGCGTTCCTACTCAAGACTATAATATTGGTGGTAACAGTGAGATGAGAAATTTAGAGGTTGTTGAGCAAATTTGTAATATTCTTAATATGCTTATTAAAAAGAAACCTGAAAACGTTAATAATTTTAAAGATTTAATTGTCTTTGTTGATGAAAGACCTGGACATGATTTGAGATATGCAATTAATTCAACAAAAATAATGAATGATTTATCATGGTCTCCTGAAGAGACATTTGAATCAGGATTATATAAAACAGTTGAATGGTATCTTGACAATAAAGCTTGGTGGCAGAAGATCTTAGATAATAGTGATAAATAAAATATAAATGAATAAAAGAAAAGGTATTGTTTTAGCTGGAGGCTCTGGAACCAGATTAAATCCAATTACATTTGGTGTATCAAAGCAATTATTACCAATATACGACAAACCAATGATTTATTATCCATTATCAATATTAATGTTGGCTAAAATTAGAGATATACTACTTATATCTACACCAGAGGATATCGACAACTATAAAAAATTACTTGGAAATGGTGAACAATTTGGATTGTCAATAACTTATGAAATTCAAGATCAACCTAATGGACTAGCAGAAGCCTTTCTGATTGGTGAAAAGTTTATTGGAGACGATCAAGTAGCATTAATACTTGGCGATAATATATTTTATGGTCAAGGTTTTTCAAAGATGCTTAATGAGGCAAGCAATAAAAATGATAGAGCTTCAGTTTTTGGTTGCTATGTTAAAGATCCTGAAAGGTTTGGAGTAGCTGAATTTGATGTTAATAATAAAATTATATCCATAGAGGAAAAGCCGCTAAAAGCAAAATCAAACTATGCAATAACGGGTTTGTATTTTTATGATAATAGTGTAATTTCGAAAGCAAAATCTATAGTTCCATCTAAAAGAGGCGAATTAGAAATAAGTGATATTAATAACCTTTATATCAAAGAGGAGAGACTTGACATTGAGCTGCTAGGTAGAGGCTTTAGTTGGCTTGATACTGGAACTTGTGAATCACTTTTTGAAGCAGGCCAGTTTGTAAAAAATGCTCAGAAAGGGAGAGGTTTAAAAATTGCATGTCTTGAAGAAATATCCTACAGAAATGGCTGGATTACAAAAGAAAAACTTTTACTACAAGCTGAAAAAAATATTAAAACAGATTATGGAAAATATCTTAATGATATAGCAGAGTCTCTAGAGATATGAAGGTTACAGAATCAAAACTAGATGGCTGTTGCTTAATTCAGCCAGACATTTATAGTGACGAAAGAGGATTTTTTTTAGAATCATACAATATCAAAAAATATATAGATATTATTGGTGAAGATACAACCTTCGTTCAAGACAATCACTCAAAATCATCGCAAGGTGTTCTGAGAGGCCTTCATTTTCAAAAGAAAAATCCACAAGGAAAATTAGTTAGAGTTGTTCAGGGAGAAGTTTACGACGTCGTTGTAGACATTAGAAAGAATTCGAAAACATTTGGACAACATGAGTCATTTATTTTATCTTCTGAAAACAATTCACAATTATGGGTACCAAAAGGATTTGCTCATGGATTTCAAGTAATATCTAAAACTGCTGATTTTCTTTATAAGTGTACAGACTTTTATGATCCAAATGATGAGGGTTGCATAATCTGGAATGATTCGAGTTTAAATATTGATTGGCCAATAAAAGAACCTATTTTATCTGATAAAGATTCTAAAGCTTTATCATTTTCGGTTTTAGAATGAATAAAATATTAGTGCTTGGTGCAAATGGACAAGTTGGAAAATGTCTGTGCGAAGATTTAGGAATAAAAAAATTTAATTTTCTGCCTAAATCCAAAGATCAGCTAGATATTGCGGATGAAAAGACCTTGAGTCTGGTTATAAATGAGTATTCACCAAATATAATTTTAAATTGTTCTGGATATACAAATGTTGATTTAGCTGAAGATGAGGTTGAAAAAGCAAATTTAATAAATAATACTTCAGTTGGTTTAATTGCAAAAGTTGCAGAGGAAATTGATGCTTTATTGATTCATATATCCACAGATTATGTCTTTGATGGTAAATCAAAAAATCCATATATAGAAAATTCAAACACCAATCCAATTAGTATTTATGGCTCAACAAAATTACAAGGTGAAAAAAGCATTATCTCTTCAGGATGTAAGTACTATATTATAAGAACTTCTTGGGTATTTTCGGAATATGGAAAAAATTTTTTAAAAACAATCTTAGAACTTGCTAAATCAAAAGAATATCTACAAGTAGTTTCTGACCAAATCGGTTGTCCAACTTATGCAAGGGACATATCATTAGCAATTATTAACCTTATTGATAATTATGACGAGAATAGTTCATCTGAAATCTTACATTTTTCAGGTGATAAAGAATGCAGCTGGTATTTTTTTGCAAAATGTATTTTAAATATAGCAAAAAAACAAAAATTAAAGGTAACTGAAAAAATTCATCCAATAAAAACAATAAATTTTAATCAGAAAGCATCGCGTCCAATGCATTCAGTTTTGTCAAATGTCAAAATAAATTCTGAATTCAATATAGAATCATCCAATTGGATGAATGGAATTGAAAAATCCATAAATTTTCTTATAAAAAATTATGAATAAACATAAAGTAACAATTATTGGAGCAGGTTTTGTAGGGATGTCCATGGGAACACTGCTAGCTAAAAACTGCAAGGTTATGATTTATGACATTGATAAGGATGTAGTAAATAAAATAAATGCATATCAATCTCCCGTTTATGACAAATCGATATCTATGTATTTTGATAAATACAAAGAAAATATTTCTGCAACAAATAATATTTCGGATATTCCATATAATTCACAATTTTTCATAATTGCGACACCAACTGACTATGATCAAAGTTCTGGACTTTTAGATGTGTCAAATGTTGAGAGTGGAATAGAATTAGCACTTAAAGTAAATGAAAATGCAATAATAATTATCAAATCCACTGTTCCAATTGGTTTCACAGAAAATGCAATAAAAAAATATAAAACAAAAAATATAATTTTCTCTCCAGAGTTTTTGAGAGAAGGAACTGCTTTAGAAGATAATTTAAATCCTTCTAGAATTATAATTGGAGGTGGCGAACTTACATCAAAATCATTTGTTTCAGAATTATTAAATTCAATAAATATCCAAAATCCCCACATTATTTATATGACATCAAGCGAGGCTGAAAGTGTAAAACTATTTTCAAATACTTTTCTCGCAATGAGGGTAGCTTTCTTTAACGAACTTGATACATACGCTTTAGCTACCAATATGTCATCGAAGAAAATAATCATTGGAGTTTGTGCGGATGAAAGAATAGGTAATTATTATAATAATCCATCATTTGGCTATGGCGGGTATTGCCTTCCAAAAGATTCAAAACAGCTTTTAGCAAATTTCGAATCAATACCACAAGATCTCATCAAATCAATAATTTCGTCAAATGCAAAAAGAAAAAAATTTATAGCTAAAGAAATTATTAAAAAAAAGATCAAAAATGTTGGAATTTATAAATTATCAATGAAAACTAATTCAAAAAATTCAAAAGAATCAGCGATACT
>MDTE01026760.1_pt1 | contig 23292 bp, 19 predicted proteins | sample 811231 | NCBI WGS metagenome assembly MDTE01 (sample SAMN05326651, study PRJNA326480) | marine metagenome | isolation source: seawater | place: Indian Ocean: Red Sea | collected 2010 | reverse complement strand
GTTTCTTAACCTTTGAAGAAGAGATTGAAGTTAGTGCATCTTTTGGACCTTTGATATCTAAATATAAACAATCTTCTGAACCAACTATATCTTTACCACTCATTCCAGCATATCTTGATGGTTCTTGAACACATCCATTAGCCTTTAGTTGATCTATAACAATGCTTGAATCATTGATTGGTTGTGGAGCCATCCATCTTAAATCTTTAATAGGTGGCATTGCATATGGAATATTTTTCCATGTTATGACCTCATCTTGTTCAATACCAACAACTACGCCTGAAGACGTTATTATTGATCCCTTTAAAAAAATAGGTAAAATGCATATATAAAACAAAAATATTCGAACACTTGTTTTATAAAATTTCATAACGATATAAATATTAAATTTATTAAGAAAACTTTTGAGGACTTATTATGACATATAAAGTTGCGCATGCAGAAAGAACAAATCAAAAGCTCCATGATGAAATGATTCAAAGAGCCGAGGATTTAATCCCTGTACTTAGGGAGCGTTCAGAGGATGCTATAAAAGATAGAAGAATTCCAAAAGAAACAATCGAAGATTTTAAAAAGGCTGGATTTTTTAAGATTTTACAATCAAAAAAATATGGCGGTTACGAACTTGATCCACATACCTTCTCTGAAGTTCAAATTAGGGTAGCACAAGGTTGCATGTCTACTGCATGGGTATTAGGCGTAGTTGGAATTCATCCATTTCAATTAGCTTTATATGATGAAAAAGCTCAAGAAGAAGTATATGGAGATGATCCAGATACTCTAGTTTCATCCTCATACGCTCCACTCGGGAAAGTTGAGCATGTCGATGGCGGATTTAAACTTTCTGGTCATTGGCAATGGTCAAGTGGCTCTGAGCATTGTGAGTGGGCGCTGTTAGGTGCACTTGTATTTCCACCTGAGGGAGGAGCGCCAGAGTATAGAACTTTTCTCCTGCCTCGAGAAGATTATGAAATTAAAGACACTTGGTACTCTATGGGTTTAAAAGCAACAGGTAGCCAAGATGTAATTGTAAATGATGTATTTGTACCAGAATACAGAACTCACAAGCAGTCTGATGGTTTTAACCTTACCAATCCGGGATATTCAATCAATAAAAATGATTTATTTAAAATTCCATGGGGTCAATTGTTTGTTAGAGCCGTGTCAACCCCAGCTTTGGGTGCCACTAAAAGGATGCTTGAATTGTTTATTGAAGGTGCAAATAATAAAGCTTCTAGTGATCCTTCAAAACTTGCTGGTGATACTCATTCTCAAGCGCTTGTTGCCGATGCTGCTGTTGAATTAGATTCAATTGAAACCATTATGTTCAGAAATTATGATGTGATGGTCGACCAAGCTGGAAATCAGGGTGGTATCCCGATGATTGATAGAGTCAAATTTAGATATGATGCATCGCTGGTGCTAGAGAAGTGCTTAAGTGTTGCTGATAAACTTTTCTCTAATGCTGGAGGTGCATCTGTGTTCGCTGGAAGTGAAATACAAAAACTTTTCCTTGATGTGCATACAGCAAGAGCTCATGTTGCTAATAATCCTGTGAATTTCAGCAGAAATTATGGTGCAATGCAATTGGGTGCTGAGAATACAGATTACTTCGTATAATAAGTTTAAAGGTGGTATCCGCCATCAACTGGGATGCAATGACCTGTAACATATGCTGCATGTGAAGATGCCAAAAATAATGCAGTATTAGATACCTCCTCTGCTGCACCAAATCTTTTAATTGCTAAGTTTGCCATTACTGCTTCGTGCCATTTTTCGTCAAAGAAAGTATTCTCCTCATTTAGTAGCCTATGAAATATTCCAGCATCAATAACACCAAGCGCAATTGAGTTTGCTCTGACTCCATTTGCACCCTCCTCCTTTGCAATACCTTTAATTAATTGTTCAACTGTTGCCTTTGGTGCTACAGATAAAACGTCTCCCGGTGGATATTTAAATAGCCCAGCGCTACTTATGAAAACAAGAGATCCTTGTGATTCCCTCAATATTTTGATGCCATGAGAAGCTAAGTTAAAAAATCCATTGATATCAGAGTCAATAACTCGCCTCCATGTTTCAGCATCAATTTCAGAAATATATTTTTGCGGTATATTGAAACCGGCAGCATTTATAATAGTGTTTATTCCTTGATTGCTTTGATTTATCTCAGACAAAGATTTTTTAACAGAATTCTCATTGGAAAGATCGAGCTGAATGGCGCTAACTTTTCCATTTAATTCGTCAACAATCTTAGTCGCTTCATCTTTATTTGAATTATATGTGAAGACAACCTTAGCACCATGATTATGAAAAGTTCTAACGCATTCTGAACCAACTCCACCTGTACCTCCTATAACTAGGACACATCCATTTTTAAAGTTTTTATCCATGATTATCTCTCAAATGTGCTAATTGAGGTCATTATATCATTTAGTTTACTTAGAAACTTTACTGCATAAACTCCGTTAATGATTCTATGATCATATGATAGTGATACTGGTAAGATTTCAGCCTCCTGCGGATACTCATCAATCATTTTGATTGATTTATAAGTTTTTGAGACGCCTAAGATTGCTACCTCAGGCAAATTAATTATTGGTGTGAAAAATTTACCCTGGAATCCACCTAATGATGAGATGGTGAAAGTCCCACCTTTTAATTGATCGGGCCCTAGCCGTCTTTTTTGAGCTTTGTCAGCCAAACTTCTTATTTCATCGGAAATTTGCTCTACACACAATTCATTTGCTGACTTAATATTTGGAACAACCAATCCATAATCAGTATCTACAGCAATTCCTATATTTATAAATTTCTTTTCATAATAGCCTTGTAGATCTTTACTAATAGATGAATTCAACAAAGGGAAATCTTTCAATGCTAACGTTACTGCGTAAACAATAAATGCTAATGGCGATATTTTTTTATCTAAATTTTCTTCAAAAGTTCTTCTAAGTTTTGAAACTAAATCGAATTCTATATCAGAGTGCTGTGTTACATGTGGGATATTGTTCCATGAGCCCAGCAAGTTATTCAAAGAGGTCCTCTCAAATTTTGAGAATTCATTAAATGTAACAGGACCAAAGGATGAAAAATCAATATCTGGTTGCTCGAACCTCAAGTTAGTAGTTTTTGACGCGAGGATTTCTTTATTAAACTTATGAAGATCAGACTTTAAAATTCTATTTTTAGGTCCAGAACCTAAAACTTTAGATAGATCAATTCCAAATTCTCTTGCCAACTTCCTTACTGCAGGGCCAGCATATATTTTTGTATTCTCTTGGCTAGAAAAATTTATAGGAATTTTGTTATCTTCTTCATTCTCACTAAAGGCTTCAGAACCTGACTCATTCTGATCAATATTAATTTCTTTTTTTTCATTGATTTGGGTTGTTTCAGAAATTACATTTGATTGAGTCTCCTCAATCTCTGATAGGTTTGATGAATCTTCAAGTTCCATCTCAATAAATGGCATGCCTTTTGAAACCTCATCACCATTTGAAACAATAATACTGGTAATTTTTCCCTTACTTGAAGCAGGAATTTCCATTGCTGCTTTCTCAGATTCTAAAACAATCAAAGGGTCATCAATATTTACTTGGTCTCCCTCGTTCACACATATCTCTATAACCTCAAGATTATCTGCATCGCCAAGGTCGGGGATATTAATAACTTTCTTCAATCTTAAACTTCCCAAGGATGAAAATTTAATGGTTGTACATTTAATTCTTTATAAATTTTTACTAACTCATCTTTAGATATTTTTTTACTCTTCCAGAGTGCATATGTTGCAAGTCTTGCAATATTATTCGAATCGACTTCAAAAAATTCTCTTAGCATTTTCCTAGAATCACTTCTTCCAAAACCATCGGTTCCAAGGGTGTAAAAATCATTCTCAAGAAATGCTCTTATTTGTTCTGGATAACTTCTCATATAATCTGTTGAAGCAACAATAGGCTGGTTTCTATTACCTAGAGTTTTTCTAAGAAAAGTCTTTTTACTGTATGAAGGATCATGTTGCTTTTGTCTGTCATTTTCCATTCCATCTTTTCTTAATAAGTTAAAGCTAGTTACGCTATAAACTTCAGCCTTTATTCCAAATTCATTCAGTTTGTTTTTTGCATCAACAGATTCGTTTAAAATAGCACCGCTGCCAAATAGTAAAATATCAGGATCATTAATTGACTCAAGACAATAAATTCCATTAATGATCCCCTCCTCACAATCATTTGGCATGTGTGGTTGTGAGTAGTTTTCATTTGTAACAGTTAAGTAATAAAAAACATTTTTTAAATTACAAAACATTTCCTCAATTCCATTTTTTACAATCATCGCAAGCTCATAGCTATAAGCTGGATCATATGATTTACAATTTGGAATTGTTGAGGACAAAATATGTGAGTGTCCATCTTGATGCTGAAGCCCTTCACCATTAAGGGTTGTTCTGCCTGATGTAGCTCCTATTAGGAAACCTCTTGCCTGCGAATCTCCAGCTGCCCAAGCTAAATCATGAATGCGTTGAAAACCAAACATAGAATAAAATAAATAAACTGGAATCATGGGTTTATCATAGTTGGCATATGATGTAGCTAATGCTAGCCAAGCTGAGAAGGCTCCAGCTTCAGTAATGCCCTCTTCTAGCATCACTCCCTCTTTAGTTTCCTTATACCACATTACCTGATCAGCATCTTCAGGTTGATATTTTTGACCTGCTGAGGAATATATACCTATTTGCCTAAATAAGGCTTCCATTCCAAATGTACGAGCTTCATCAGGAACTATAGGTACTACTCTTTCGCCAATATTTTGATCTTTTATTAAATCAGTCATTAATCTAACAAATATCATTGTGGTAGAAACAGATTTACCATCTGATCCAGAGAAATATTTACTAAATAATTCTGAATCAGGTTTTTCAATTGGTAAGTCCTTAAATTTCCTTGCAGGCAAAAATCCTCCTAATTTTTGTCTGGTTTCCATGAGATATTTTTGCTCTTTTGAGGATGAATCAAACTTTATGTAAGGTAGCATCTCTAATTCATTGTCATTGACTGGGATATCAAATCGATCTCTAAAAGATTTTAAATTATCTATTGTGAGTTTTTTAACTTGATGTGTAGTATTGTCTGCTTCCCTAGAACCCGTTCCATAACCTTTAGTTGTTAAAGCTAAAATTACAGTTGGTGCACCTTTAGTGTTTACCGCTTTGTGATAAGCTGCATATACCTTGTAAGGATCGTGACCACCTCGATTCAGCTTATAAATATCCTCATCGCTAAGATCATCCACCATCTCTAAAACCTCTTTGTTTTGACCAAAAAACTTTTCTCGAGTGTATGCTCCTCCTTTTGCCTTAAAATTTTGAAGTTCTCCATCAACTACTTGATCCATAAGTTCTTGCAGAAGTCCTTTTTTGTCCCTTGCAAGTATTGGATCCCAGTGTCTTCCCCATATTACCTTAATCACATTCCATCCGGAGCCTCGAAACTCTCTCTCAAGCTCTTGAATAATTTTATGGTTACCTCTAACTGGTCCATCGAGTCTTTGTAAGTTACAGTTCACCACAAAAATTAGATTTTCAAGACTTTCACGTCCAGCTAGTCCAATTGCACCTTTTGATTCTGGCTCATCCATCTCACCATCACCACAAAAAACCCAAACTTTTCTTGTTCCTCTGTCTATTAAGTTTCTTGCTGAAAGATATCTCATGACATGCGCCTGATATATTCCCATAATTGGACCTAAACCCATTGAGACAGTTGGAAATTGCCAGTAATCTGGCATAAGCCACGGATGAGGATAGGAAGATAAGCCAGGTTTTTTAACTTCACGTCTAAAATTATCTAAATCATCTTCATTAAACCTGCCCTCCAAAAAGCTACGCGAATAAATTCCAGGAGCACAGTGACCTTGAAAATATATTAAATCTGCTTGGCCACTTTCATAACCCTTGAAAAAATAATTGAATCCGATGTCATATAAAGTAGCTGCTGATGAAAACGTTGCAATATGTCCACCTAAGTCATCCTCTGACTTATTTGCCTTTAGGACCATTACTAATGCATTCCATCTTATATAGGATCTGATCTTTCGTTCTAGAAACAAATCTCCAGGCATCCGTGCTTCCTCGTTTACAGGAATAGTATTTCTAAAATGAGTGGTTAAGTTATATGTTGGTATAGTTCCATGAGATGCTAATCTGCCAGCTAGCACACTCAGAATGCTAGATGCTCTGTCCGTGCCAGATTCATTAATGACGTTATCAAGGGCTTCGAGCCACTCAGATAGCTCAATATCAAGTTCGGGAGAATTTTTATTTTTCAAAATTAAACCTGTTTATTTATTATATTCCTCTTGATGAAAATAGGCTAAGTTAATATATTAAGTAGTCAAGTTAACTATTTATTAAAGAGGAATCAACAATGAAATTTTCATATCATCCATCCATGTGTAATCCATCATTTTATCTTGAGCTTGGAAAGGCAGCTGAAGATGCTGGATTTGATGTTATTACATTCCCTGATAGTATTTGCTATCCAAAAGAATGTGACTCAACCTATCCATATAATGATGATGGAAGTAGAGAATTTCTTGATGGGGTGCCTTTTTTAGAGCCATTCTCTATTATTCCAGCAATTGCCGCTATTACTGAAAAATTAGAATTTTCAACGTCAGTTTACAAACTTGCTCCAAGACAGGCAGTAACTACAGCAAAATTTGTTACTACTTTGGGAGTTATGACTAATAATAGATTTCACTTTGGAATTGGAGTAAGTCCCTGGTATGAGGATTTCTTAGCTACTGGAGAAAGATGGGAGAAACGAGGCAAAAGGATGGATGAACAGATTACGATTCTTAGAGGATTAATGGGCGGTGATTATTTTGGATTTAAGGGTGACTTCTATGATATTCCCGATCTAAAGCTATGTCCGGTGCCGTCTCAGCCTGTTCCTATTCTCATTGGTGGTCACTCTAAGCTTGCATTAAAAAGAGCTGCAAAATTAGGTGATGGCTGGATTAGTGCAGGGATTACTTTAGAGGAAACAAAAGATTTTATAAATCAGATCAATTCTTACAGAGAAGAATTTGGTACCCTTGATCATCCTAATTATCAGTTTCAAGTTATGGGCGAGGCAGCCTACTCACCTGATGGAGTGAAAGCTCTTGAAGATCTTGGTGCGACAGAAGTTATTGTAGCATTTAGAAATGCATATGAAGGAGGTCCAGATGAAAGAACGCTTGATAGCATGAAAGCTGAAATCTCTTGGTATGCAGAAGAAGTTATAAATAAATTTAGAAGTTAAATGGTCGGGATGGCCGGATTTGAACCGACGACCACCACACCCCCAGTGTGGTGCGCTACCAGACTGCGCTACATCCCGAAGATTAAGTTAAATAATAGTGCAATTATTTTAAAATCAAAAATTTTTAATTGTTTTAAATAATGTTAGAATATACAGTTCATTAATTTTTACCATGAAAATAAGTGTTAAACATTTCATTAATTTTGCATCACAAGTAAATTTAGTGACATGTTAGTGAATGTTAAGAACAAAAAAGGTGTTGCATTTATAAAAAATGTGTATAATGCCCATAATTAGAGGAGTCAAAAAGCATGGCTAAAATAAGGTTCAAGTTAAGATATTTTCTAAGTTTACTAGTGCCGTTTTTCGGTAGCGCGGTATCAACTCAAGCATCTGATTCAGATGTTGTAGATGAACCAAAAGCTGCTGGATCTGAGGAAGCAGCTGCTGAAGCTGCTAGCGGAGGTTCACTTAGTGCTGGAGCTATTGCTGCTGCTGTAGCTGCTGCTGCTGCTATTGCAGCTGTTGCTGATTCAGGAAGTGGTGGTGATGCTGCGCCTGCACCTACACCTGCACCAACTCCTGCACCCACTCCTGCACCAACACCTGCACCTACACCTGCACCTACACCTGCACCTACACCATCACCAACAATTATGGTAAATGCAGTTGTAACCGAGCAGCAGGAAGTTACAAAAACAGTTATCGTGCCAGTCACAACAGAAACAACTACTAGATCTGAAGTTAATACTACAACTGATTCTGCCGTTACTACTGAAGTAACAATGTTGTCAAGAGTAAATACTACAAGTAGATCAACTTCAAGTACCGTTACTCTTACTCAAGCTACTCAATCTGGGACTCCTTATGATACTAGCATTTATGAGAATACCCTGAAAACTGAAAATGACGGTGTTGCTGAACCCGGAGAATATTATTATGTAGAGGTTCCAGTTGAAGTTGACTCAGAAATGATTGACTTCGTTGAGGTAACTGTTCTAACTGACGGTATCGAGACAATATCTACAACATATGAAGTTGATGCGGTTGTCGAAGTTACTGTAGACACTCCAGTCGAAACAACAAATGTTGAAGACGTAGCAGTTAGTGTTTCACAAACTGCCCCAGCGCCTTAATTCTTAAAATTTATAATAAATATCCATTTCAATCTCAGGTAGATTGGGATGGATTTTTTGTTTTGAGTAAACAACGAAATCTAGGTCATTAACTCTATAGATATTTTTCCAAGTTGATTTTAATGGTATATTGAAAATTGTTTCAGTGTATTGTTTCAGATTTCCCTCTATTTGTTCTTCTTCAATTAAAAACTTTTGCTCAATGAATGCTTTAGGATCATAAAACATAACATCATAATATCCTGAAGAGCTCTCAAAATTAAAGAGGTAATTAATTGCTTCAAAGTTATAAATTAAATCTCTAGTCTTAATAATCTTTCCATTTGAAGTAATTAATTTTTCAGAATCTGAAGAAATCCAATGATAGTTGTTCTGTGAATCAATCTTCTCAAGAATCATTATTACACTTGCTGACCTACCGAGATTTACTCTTGCAAAAGAATAATCTATAGATTCAATTAAATTGTCATCAACTTTAATTTTTTCAACACCAAGAATGGCATTTCTTGCAAGTGGTATTACTTGATTATAAGAAATATATGCACAGTTACTAGTAATCAAACAAAGGCTAATAATAAAAATTCTAATCATAAAGATCATCCCAATCTCTGTTAATATTTAAAAATTGTCCTTGCTCTGTAACACCATAAAGGGTGTGAGTATGCTTCAGTGACGCTGCACCATCCCTTGTAAGAGGTCTTAATCCAAGTCCGACAGCTCCTTTTGAGTACTTATCAAAAAAAGACTCTACAGGAATAAAAAAATAGAACCCTTTATCAAAACTTCCTTCACCAAACTCATATTCTGAGATATCAGTTAATGAGAAAAATACTCCCATCTTTGCACCACTCTTGAATCTTCTAGAGAAATCAAAATTAATGCCAGAGTCTTTGGCTAAAAATCTACCGCCTCTAATTGCAAACAAAACTTGAGTTTTAGGTTCTTTATAAAAAAGATTAATAAATCCAGTTACAGTTTCGTAGTCTAAAAAATCAAATTTCATGTCATATGCTCTTTGTTTTGTTTGCCATGCTTCTGCACCAATTGCAAAGTTTCTAAAAAATGGCCTATATAAAATTTCACCTCCAGCTGCAGCATGCATATTTTCAACATAACCAGCAGTCAACTTAGCATAGAAATCATTCCCAAATTTGAAAAATCTATCTACCTGAAAAGTATCTAGCGTAAAGCCTCTCCCCTCCCTTAAATAAGAGACAATATCTGTTCTGACATGTGGTAAAACACTGTCAGATGCTAGCTTTAAATTTGCAAAATTATCAGTTAGACCATATGAAGCAGATGCTTTAACTGAAAAATTCCTTGCAAGAGATACCTCTGCTTTACCTGAAAGTCTTAAATTACCAAAGAAAAATCCATCTGGCCCACCGAGCTGCATTCTTAAGGTTGGTACAATTGACCAGAAAAGCTGAGGGAACTCTACCTTTGGAGTAAAATCATATTCTTCTCTTTGATAATTGAATGGTGTTATTTCGACATCTTTTAAAGCTACAAGTGGCGTATTTGTATTAATATTTTGAGCAAAATCATCCCTATCAATTTTAACTTTAAACATTCCTAGACCACCATTAACATTTCCAACCTCAAAGGTCTTAATTTTTTCTGGAGAAATTTCATCAAGCACTCTAAGTACTCTTCCTGTGGACCTCATCCAACTTGCATGCTTTGACTGTGAATATACAACAGTAAGTGTATTATCAGTTACTTGAGCTGTTTGGAGCTTTAAATCTCTTGGATTTAAATGCAATAATGATGCTTTATAAAGATTCTCATCACTGCGAGTAGTGACGATCTTATATATGTCTTTGTCAGGCACCTCAACATGGCTATCTTTCTTTTTAATAAGTGGCATTTTCCTCCCGAAATCTGCTTGAAAGGAAAAACCAAAACTTAAAGTATGACCTTTGACATGAAATAACTTCAAATGAAAATTTTCAGTAAGCGGATAAACTACCCCGAAATTTATTTTTGAGCTAGGCTGCCGAACGTTTTCAAAAGCAAAATTAAATGATTCTCTACCAAAAGGGAATCCTTCTTTCTCATAATCAGTTGAGTCATACTCTATTTTAAATCTTGCGCCTCTTAAATTTGGTAAATAAACTTCGACTCCACCAAAGATTCCTACCTCCCTACCACTTAAATAATTTCCTACGCTAAACTCACCACCCTGCGTTTCGTTATCACTTACGTCGCGTACATCAAATCCATCATCGATATACCTAAAAGGATTTTTGATACCATTATCAGAAAAAGTTCCCCAACCCATACCAAGAGTAAAATCAAGATTATTAAATCTTTTCGAAGCTACAATATACTCAGCTGAAAAAACACCTGTACCTGCTAAATCTCTTGCACCAAATGCTACTGCTGGTAAGTAGTTGCTTTCTTTTAGAAGAAGAAATTTTGCGTCAAAGCTTTTATCTTTATATGTTTGATCTCCGCTAAATTCAGGAGAAAGACTATATAAAGCATTATCAACATCGGTATATTGGTATGAGGCCTCAAACCAATTAAATGGGGTACCAATTATTGAACCTCTTTGATATGGGTCGACATTGCTAAAGTTAAACGCAACAGATCCCTCAGGCATAAATCTTGCAGTAGGCATCTGAATAAGTCCAATCGTTCCATTATTGCTGTGACTTGGATATTTAGAGTATGGATAAATATAGTTGCTTAAATCAGCAGGCACATTCAGTGACAATAAAAGTATAAACAAAGAAATATTCCCATAAAAGAGATATTTCATTTGATTCTAATCTGAAATGCTATTAAGTGATGCAATAGTCAATGCTAAACTACTAAGAATTGGTGAAATTGTAGAGGCATACTGGATACCATCAAGCCTTCCAACATCTTTGGGAGCATAAACTATTGTTCCAGGATAAATAGGTATATCTCTTGGCAGCAACGAAAATCGGCTTACAACGTAATTATTAGCTGTGCCATCTGGATCAATTACAACAAGCTCCTTAAAGGCTGACTCTTTTAGACCTCCAGCAGACTTAATGTAGTCTGCAAGAGTCATTTCATTACTGTATTTTAAGGTTGTTGGTAAACTAAATTCACCAAACATGTAGACTACTTTCTGGAGAGAAGGTATTACAATTCTATCATTATCAAAGAGCACAATGTCATATTCTGTGTTTTGTATTTTGTTGATAGAAAAATCTGTAATTATTCTTCCTGTATATAATTTTGATCTCAATTCTTCTGCAAGAAAATCTAATACCTCTCTTCCGACGTTTGCATTAGATTTTCCAATATTTGAAACAATATAATTAATGGTTTCTGAATAATTTAATTGCGCAAAACGTTTTTCCTTTTCAATTGCATCTTCTCTAAAAAGTGCAGCTCCATAAACATATGCTCCCTCTCGGTAGCCTCCAGCTTTATTAATTAAATCAAATAATGTTTCACGTTCATTCAAATAATAAACACCTGGGCGATTAACAAATCCTGTAATCTCAATTCTGTTAATTCCCAGTATCTCAGTTTTATACGAAGGCACTCTTACAGAATCTCTGGGCTTAAGATTTACTGTCATTAAGTTGACCAGTTTAATGGTGCCTTCATTCTGTGACTCAAGATTATGTCTTTTTATTTCAACGTAATCGAAGCCTGAATGTCCTTCTGAGAAGCCACCAGCAAAATTTATAACATCATTAACAGTTTCTCCATCAATAATTTCAAAGATTGCAGGATATGCTACTCCACCTGTCACAGGCACTTCAAATGCTTTAGGTTGAACAAAGATTATGTCACCAGAGCGAAGAGTAGTTGAAAACTCAAAATCTGCATCCACAAAAATATCATAAAGATCATAAACATGAAGGATTTCACCATCTCTTTTATGCTCAATTCTTCTGAATGAGCCTGCATCAGATATGCCACCCGCTGCATTCAGAGCACTAAGAAAGTTTGAACCACCTGGAAGAGTAAAAATTCCTACAGCCTCAACACCCCCTATCATGAGAACTTGAACATCACGCATTTCTACAAGCGTGAGATAACTATCAACTCCGACAGTTTTTGAGCTTATAAATGATCGAACAAGATCCTCAGCATCCTTAAGAGACTTACCAGCAATATAAATTTTTCCTAACTCTGGAATAAGAATCGATCCATCACGCTGGACAGTTAGCTCTAATTCATCTGCTAGCTTACCTGTTAGTAATAAATTAAAGCCATCACCAACATCAACAAGATAATCTGAAGAAATATTTGGTACATTAACTGGCATAAAAGAGGACTGGATTGAAGTGAAGAATGATTCACCAAATCTATCAAGGCTATAAGAGCTATCGTCTTGGGAATCGAACCTATTTTCTAATGCAATTAGCTGATCTTTAAGCTTCTGCAGTATAACTTTATTTTTTTCAATTGAAGTTTCAGATTGAAATAAATCCTCAAGTTCTTTTTCAGCATCAACTTCATTTTGAACTTCAATTTGCTCTCTTACAGATGGGGGTAATCCCTCTAGAAACTCATCTGACAAATTTGTTAGATTTTGAGAATCCAGCGTTAATGGTGTGACTAAAAATAGAAAAATAGAAAATTTTTTGAGTGAGAATTTTTTTGTAAACATTTATTGCCCCCGGAGAAAAATTATAACAGATGGAAAGTTTGAATATTTAATTTTCATTAAATATGTCCCTTGAAAAAATTAATTTTTCCTCATGATCAATTAGAGCTTTATCAAGCCGATTAGCAATAATCATATCAACAGATTTAAAGAATATTTCAATATCATCGGTCACTGAGATCTGCTTATCATTTTTAAATATATCAACGGTTTGAGTATCAAATATTACTATTTTTTTATTTGCAGATTTAAGCATGTTAATTATGTCAATAATTGCAGCAGATCTTGAATTAGTTGAGTCTTTCTTCATATCAAGCTTATAAATGCCAATATTGTCCCTATTTTCCAATAATATCTGTTCAACTATAAACTTTTTTCTTGTATCGTTCGAATCAACTATTGCCTGCATTAGGTTCTGAGGAATATTTTCATAATTTGCAAGTAGTTGTTTTGAATCTTTTGGCAAACAGTAACCACCATATCCAAAAGATGGATTATTATAATAATTTCCAATTCTTCCATCGGCAGAAATACCATCTATTATCTTCTTCACGTCTAATTTCTTCATGATCGAAAACGTATCAAGCTCATTGAAGAAAGCAACTCTCATTGCAAGGTATGTATTTGCAAATAATTTTAATGACTCTGCTTCAAGAGAGCTCATGAAAATAACACGTGGATCATTATTTGATATGTTAAGAAATACTTTAGAAATTTCTATCCCATGCTTAGAATCCTGTCCAATTATAATTCTTGATGGATTTAAATTATCCTCAATTGCATTCTCCTCACGAAGAAATTCTGGTGAAAAGATGATATTAGCATTCTTATATTTCTTCTGCATTAGATCAGTGAAACCAACTGGCACTGTTGACTTTATCAATATCAATGGTCGTTTATCATTCTTATTTACGAATTTAATTACCTCTTCGACTTTTTCTGTATTAAAACAACCATTTAATTCGTTGTAATCTGTTGGTACAGCAATTAAATGAAGATCAGACGTCTTAAAATTTGGAAAAACATATGCATCTATTGCTAAATCTTGATTATTTTCAATATATCTACTCAGATCCTTATCTTTGATCGGTGCGACTCCTTTATTTATTAAATCAACTTTATTAGGATCCGTATCAAAAAAGTTCACTTGATGAGTTTTAGACAATAAAAAACCAATGGTTGCTCCAACATAACCACATCCATATACTGAAATACTTTTAATCATGCAATTTTCAGACAATTATTTCATAACATTATCTAATTTGTAACTTTTATTAAGTGCTCGCTCAACTTAGACAGCCTTGAATTTATATATTTTTTAAAATTTATTTGTTTGACAATCAAATAGGCGGGTTAGTTCAAAAGACGTGCTATATTACTATTAAAAATAATTTCTAAAATAATACATATGAATCCTACTCTTTTCATATTTTTTATTGCCTTCTTATCTTATGGCTTTTATGGGGCTGGTCTATTGGAGTCGTCACCTGATAGTCTTACATATATAAATTGGATATATTTTTTTATGCCAATTATTGCATTTATTCTAGTGTATATTTGTTCAAAAAATTCGCTATATCAAAGTGGCTTACGACCAATAAATTCACTAAAAAAAGCATTTTCGCTACATGATTATTTATTATTAGCTTTAATTTTTATTGTTCTTTTTTTACTCGCATCACAATATTTATCAAGCTCAATAAGCAATGATTCATTTGCATACGCTACATCAGGATTGATTCATGTTTTCAAATTAGCAGAGATTTTTATTTACAGAATATTTAGTTTTGATGATTATTACGTACATTTTTTATTTCAAATAATATCAATAGCATTGTTACTTGGACTTTTGCTTTTATCAATTATCATTTTTGCACAAAATAATCTTTCTAATAAATCAAAAATTCTTATTTTGTTATTGCTTTTATTTATTTTCAGAATCGCAATTTTATTGCTTGGTGGAAATGAGAATCAGCATCCTCCAATGATTGGTTTTCCAGTACTTTTATTTTCTTCTATTTTTGGTCCATCGGATTATAGCTTTAAGCTTTCATACTTTTTTACTTATTTTATTTTTGCCCTTTTTTTTTACTTTTATACAAAGAAAATTTCAAACTCAATAATTTCGTTTATTACGACTATAAGTTTATTGTCTTTACCAGGCATCTTATTTTTAAGCACATCAGTGGAACAATCATACTGGGCTATGTTGTGCTTTACACTAACATTAATTCTCTTAGCAAATAAAGTAAGTTATCAGATAATTTTTACCATCATAACAATGTTCTGCTTTTTAAGATCTGCATCAATCTTTGCGTGCTTGCCGGTTATGATGCATTGCATATTTTATAACAGAGACTCAACAAAATTATATTTAAACAGATTTAAAGAACTGCTGACTAATTCAACAGTAATACTACTATTCTTGCCATTTTTTTTGTTTTCTTTAATGGAATCGCCTGGTAGCAGCTTAGGTAGAATTTCCTTTCAAGAAGGTATTCAAAGCATTTTTGTTCAAGGCAGTATTTTTAGACACCCTTTAAATACATTTGGGCCGATTGTCCTAGCTGTACTTTTAAGTAGTGTGAGTTTAACTATAAAAGATAGGACGTCTCAGATTGGCGTACTATTTCTTCTTTTCATAGTTATGTTATACAACTTTATTGATTCTAGTGGCCACTCAAAATATCAACTAGAAATCATCTCTCCATTTATCATATTCTTTATGTATCAACTAATTAAAGCATGCAGAAAGAAATTACATCAATATATAATTTGCGCAGGATGCCTTCTTATTCTGTCTATTAATGTTTTGACTATTGTAGATTTCAAAAATAAGTGTCTTGATAGCAGTAATCCGTATGATACAAATAAATTTTTATATTCCACCAAAGTTGGGTGCAACTTTATCTTTCAACCGCCATTTGATTTGGCTCCGGCCTTACAATTTATAAGAAAAGTAGATGGATTTAGCAGTTTCTATCTTCCTGGTTTGTATTATGGTAGCAATTTGCCACATATTCTAAATAAAGCAAGAATTGGTGAATTGAGAGATATAAATCGAAATTTAGAAAAACAGCTTCGCATTGAACGCAAAAATAATATCTCTTGGATAGCATCAGATGCAAAACTACTGAATGACAACACAAGTATAAACTATGTATTAATTGCTGACGTACAAGACGCTGAGATACTAAAAGTCAATCTACAGGAATTAGGTTGGAAAGAAGTGTTCTTTTTTGAGAATCAAAATTTTTTAACACCCACATATGTAATGAGAAGAAATAGTTTATAAATTAAAGTCTCTTTTTTTGGATAAGTTAGAAATATAGCTTAGTGTTCTTTTAATAAGTTTTATTCTGTTCATTAGACTGCCGCCCCCACCTTTAGCCATGCCAAACTTTCTATTTAAAAAATATACACTAAATGTTTTAATTTCATAACCTCTTGTTCGAGCTTCAATCAAAAGAAATAAATCAAGTGAAAAATCTTTTGGTATTTCTCTTGAGTTTGATATTTCAAAAAATAATTTTCTATGAAAAATTTTTGGTTGAGCATTAATATCATGTAACCATATTTTAAGTTTTAATAAAACAATTACTGACATTCCAAATGTAAATATAGCATCAAAAATTGGTCTAGATTTCCTATTGCCCTTGATCAATATTTGTTCCTCAAAAGATTTATTTGAAATTTCATATCCTTGTATTAAATCTAAAAGATCGGTTTGAAGATCTGCATGAGTCCATGCTAAAAGATTATAAGCAGACGATGATAATCCAATCCATATATCAGCACCGTATCCTTCAGCTTTATTACTTTTGATAAGCTTTACATTTGATAAACTATAATCTTTTATATTTTTAATGATTAAATCTGATGTGCCGTCATTAGAGTTACCATCGACAATGATAATTTCATACTTAAAAGTTGTAACTGAATCAAATTCAAGGATTTTTTCAAAAAGAGGTTCTATGTTTTCCAGTTCATTAAAGGTGGGGATGACTATAGATAGCCCTGATTGCGTTAATTCTTTCAATTATTAAATTTCTTATTAAAGTTTTCCCAGTACTTTATTGTAGCTTGGTAATCTTCGTAATCTTTTGGCGTACCCCAACAAAGATAATCTACGTCTATAAATTTTACATTGCGCTTATCTTGTACATAAAAATTTATAAGGTCATCTACATAAAATTTTTCTTGCTTCCCCAATCCATGAAAAATCATTTTCTCTAGATAGAAAAGGAACTGCTTAGAACTTTTAAACCAAAACATACCAGTTGTTGCATGATCTTTATAAAATTCTTTGCTAACAGGTTTTTTAAATGACAATGACTTTACTTTACTAGATGACTTTTCAATTTTAAGCCAACTATGAGCAAAAGGATTTCGTTTAATATTGAGGTCTCCAGAATGAGTTAATACAACAGCATCAGCACTTGATTTAATTTTATTAAATTCATTTGTATTCACTTTAAAACCACAATCACTTGCTCCAATAAATAATTCATCATTTTTAAGAAGATACTCTCTTGCCAAAAAACATCCAAACGCTTGATCCAATTTAACATGATCATGAATAAAGACTACATTATCCTTTTCTTTTTGTATTTCTGATTCCAAGCCATTAAGTTCATGCTCTTTATCATTTACACAAATTAGTTTGCTTTTCTTTTGCTTTATCCAGGGAATGCTGAGTATAGATGCAAGCGCCATGGGATATGTTTTGCCGCTATCAAAACACGTAACAGGTAAATTTACTTTATTGACTTTATAACCTGCGTTAAAAAATCTTGAGCTTCTTCCTCCCATGGGTATGAGATTAATCATTTATTACCTATAAAACTTTTTGTATTCCAAAATTCATACTCTTTTAGATCTTGTGGTGTACCCCATTGACAAAAATATTCAACAATGGGCGGTGTAATAACTTTTAATTTGTCTTTTACCATCTTATTAAATGGCAAGCTCATGTAATACTCTTTATTTATGGTTTTACCACTTTTCATAAGCTCAAAACAATATTTCTTACAAATTTCAGTTGTCCTAAAATAATATAGTCCTGGCGACGTAAGATCATCAAATTTATTTTTATTTGTTTGATGTTTCTCACGTATCTCAATTAAATTAAACTTTGCATCACTTTTACAGGTTGCATATAAGTTTTCTGGGTGAAGCAAATGTGGGTGAAAGCCAGTATAACAGGGGATAATTCCATCAGGCTTATCTTTAGTAATTAACTTTTTAAATTTGGTAATATCCCAATGAGCATAAAAATCACAATAAGAAATTAATATAGGTTCAAGTAAATTACTATCATTTTTTATTAGTTGATATACGTCATTTACTGGTCCAAGTTTCTTCCAAGATTTAACGACATGTAAGGTTACATTGCCACAATAGTTTCTAATATCTCTGATTATGTATTTATATTTCTTTATATGATGTTGCCTTAATATTAGCTCTATTTTTTCATTTTGAAACATCTTGCATACCCAATATATCATTGGCTTGTTATGGATTCTTATAAATGGCTTAAGTTTTGAATAGCCCTCATTTTTAAAGCGTGATCCATTTCCAGTCATTGGTATAATCACTCTCATTCTTCTTGCCATAGTTCAGGATATTTGGTGCAAACAGCGTCTATATCAAAGGCTGAAACATATTCTTTGTAATCTATAACAGCATCCTTATCAGCGCCATGTAATTCGGGAGATACAAGGCATAATTTAAATTCAGATTTCTTAAGCATTTCAAAGCTGCTAGCATCCAAACAATTTGTCTTGAATCTATCTATCCATACCCAGCCAACCTTATTTGCAAAACTTACGGCATACTCTATTGGTTCAAAATCTGAAAACCTTACGGCAAGATTATCTTTATCAATTCCAAATTTGTAATGATTATTTGAATAATTTATTAAAAATGGTTGGCTCATATCCAGAAAGAACCATGATTTGATATTAAATTTGGTCATAAGTTTAATACAATGCGCCTCGATGCCTTCTGTTTTTATATTTAAAATTAAAGTCCCATTCAAATGGAATTTTGATAAGTATGTTTCAAGCATTTCTGGTTCGTTAGAGTGGAAAGGATCATGATGAATTACAATATTTTTGTCGTGATACCTTAAATCAATTTCTGCACCATACATAGGATCAAGATCCAAAAGCATATCAGATGTATTGACGCGGTGACAGATTATCTTCATTTTTGATCAAGATTAAATCGATACTTTTCAGAGTCCATAGAGGCAATATAATTTGTTAGCTCATTACTAAGAAATAAAGGCGTGAGTTTTGAATCGTTAATTTGTGTAAATATGTAATTTGCTGCTGATAAATTTTCAACATATCCAGGCGATTTGGTATCTTCATGTTTTGAAAAAATAATCTGGTCTGGAAAAAGATTATTATCAAAGAGGATTGGATGAATATTTTGATTATCCATGTAATTAAAGGTTTTGAAAGCATATGCTTCTTTAATACTATTTGAAATCTCCAGATGAGTTTTGTAGCATGCTAGAAGATCATCTGAGGCGGTTATTAACCCGTGGTTTTGAAGGAAAAAGACATATTCTTCACGACTATTGCCTTCATTCAGCAATGACAAAATTTCCATACTTAAATCCTTTCCTGGAGCTATCGCTTTGATAAATAATGAGTATGGAAATAAATCTAATAGAATTTCTTCTCCCTGCTCGGAACATAATAAAACATTTAAATACACTGGATGAGAATGGAGTACATATTTTTTTGGAATTATTGCGTGGAAACCTGATTCCATAGATGGGCGACCATCACCTTTGGTAACGAACGAATTCATATCATTGGAATATCTTAGTTCGTCTTTTGGAAGATTATTATGATATTTTTTTATTTCTTGGAAATTTACTAAGCAATATCCTTTATTTATCGTAATATCCCTCAAAAACGATCCTGATGATTTAACTGCCATTATCTTAGAATCGATTTTTTGAGAGGTATTACCTCCTCCAGCCTGAACAAATGCCATGTCATCACCCAGTTCTTGAGAAATTCTTATAAATTCTGAAAGATCACTCACTTTTTGCTCCCTGAAAAATTAAAAAAGTAATAGCAAGTATCATCAATCCATATACTGATGATTCTACTTTTGAATTTAATATCCCAAGTTCAGTTAATTCAAGGATATTTTCTCTTAAAAATTCTTCAATTATTTCTAGGCTAGGATTGCCAGAAATAATCAATTCTTGCATATCATTATCTATATATTCATGCTCCAAAACTACGTGGTCATAAGAATCAAAAAAATTAATAAATGAATTGAGCGAAAGGGAATTTGAAAAAATTAATCTGTATTTTGTTGGACCAGCATCAAAAACATTATCCTCACAAATTGGTTCAATAATAATATTTGCAAATTTTTCTTGTGAAAGGATGTAAGCATCAGAATCAAATTCGCGATTTTTTATTTGTTTAATAACTTCAGTTTCATCTTTGCCCCTTTCATTTGAATCTCTATTAATTTTCCAAAATTCATTTAGCGATTTAGATGGATTTAAGAATATTTTTAAGTCAAATACCTCTCTCTGCGTTTTAATGAAAAATGGATGTAAACCCTCATACAAAATGATATTTGCGCTATTGATCTTTTTTGGATAATCAAATGTTCCACTTTGGTGATTATATTTCCGACGATAAATACTTTTTCCATTTAAAAGATCTCTGAGTGAATTGAGTTCCATGTGAAGTTCGTTAGCTCTGGGATCCAAGTGGGTAAATTTTGTCCAATTCTCATCACCTCTCTCCCATTTATGTAAATCATCACCATTTAAAATTAGAGAATGATTATTTCCAAAAATGCTTACTAGTGATTTTGATAACTTAGTTTTACCCGATCCTGAGTTGCCGCCAATACCTACCATATATGGCTTTGAGAATATTTTTTGGTTAGCAAGATTTAAAATGCCATATCTATAAATCCAATAACAACTTAAGAGTAAAAGTGCAATCAAGATACTGTGAAAAAGATTTCTTAGATAAGAATAATCAGACGTGATCAAGGTAAGGTTATCAAGTGGATATGTTGGACTTAAGATAAAATACATAAAATAGGCTATTTGAAGAGATATAATCAAAAAATTTGAATCTAAATTATTCTTTACTTGAAAATATAATAAAAATGGCAAAAACCAAAAAAACCAGCCTTCAGAAGGTGCGGTAAACACTAAAAAAATACCCATTGCGAAACCCAAAAATGTAAGAAATGAGTTTTTGTTCAAATTTCTTATGTAAAGCGAACTAAAAAATAAAAATATGTACGCGATCGGTAAAAGATATATTTTTGTAGAACTAAGAGTAATCGATGACTCAAATACTTTTCCTTGGGTGCTGTTGTTAAAAACCATTTCGATAAAATAATAGTTAGTCAGAAAAGGATAATTTATTAATATAAAGGTTAAAGTAAGCAAAATTAGATACAGTAAAATTTTAAAAAACTGTTGTCTTTGCGAAATCAGAAATACTAATAAGAAAGGAACGATAATTGCAATCACTGTTTTTGTAGATAATGCTAGTCCTAAAAATATAGCTGACTTATTAAGGTGATTTTTGAATAGGAAATAAAGGCTCAAAAATAGAATTGAGATTGGAATAATATCTAGTTGGCCAAAAAAATAAGAAATATAAAATAAGACTGGAGATAGCCAATAAAAAATAATTAATTTTGTAATTGATTTATGATTTAGCCACGACTTTATTACGTAGAACAACAGGATATCACATAGCAATATAGGTATCTTTATAATCCAGCTTGTTAAATCAAATGCTGATATGACTTTTAAGAAAAATACCGGGGCGCTTAAAATATAAAGCATTCCAAGTGGATAAGGAAATGGTTCCAGTGGTTCGTTAAAAAAAAATCTATATGGATTATCTAAATTGCTTTCAACAAAGTAATTTACAAATGGAAAAAATAGATCATCTGATAGTGCCGATGAAAAGATTATTATTATTAAAATCTTTGCTAAAAGCCCAAAAAGGAAAAGATTATAATCTAGCTTAGAATCTAATTTAAACTTGTAAATGAATTGATTCAATACCGGCATTATTTGCCCCAATTATATCTTTTTCATAAGAGTCACCAATCATTATTACATCATTTGGTTTAAGTTTCATTTTATAAAGCGCTAAGTCAAAAATATCAGTATGAGGTTTTTCTTTGCCTGCTTCTTCTGAGGATATTAGAAAATCAATTTGACTCACAACATCCATTTTTTTTAATTTCATTACTTGAAAAAAATATTGCATATCAGTGACTGCAGATATTAATTTATTTTTTTTCTTACAGCGCTTAAGAAAATCAAGAATGTATTGATGAGGTTTTATATTTTCTAGAAATTTATCCCAGTATATTTTTTCATAATTTATTGCATGAACATAGGCATTTTTAAAACCAAGCTTGCTAAACAAAAGTTCAAAAGCAAGCGCTCTTGATCTACATGCTGATAATGGACTCAAAGAAACAGTAATTTTATTTCTTGAATCCCTGTAGATATCTTTAAATTTATCAAAATCTAAACTTACATTATCATTTTTGGAAATTTCTTTGTAGCATGCTGACAATCCATTTAAATGGTTGGGTTCATAACTATACATTGTATCGTCTATATCAATTAGAATCCCTTTAATAGAATCTAATTTTATACCATCTAGCAAGGCTCTATTTTTTATAGACATAATACTTTAAACATATGAAGTTAAAGATCATTGAGAACGCACTAGCAATCATAACAGCTAAAAATTTTGAAATACTCATATCGATCGTTAATGATAAAAATAGTGTAATTGACAAAGCATTGATCGTCACATTAAGCAACATCGAACATAAGTAAACTGATAAGTACTTTCGTAAAGTATTTGAAGAGTATTGTGATATCTCAAAAGTATAAATTGTATTAAGAAGATATCCGATTAGAGTTCCAATTAGAAAACTTATGCCCTTTGCAAGATTTAAATCTAGTCCTGCTGAAGTAAAAAAATAGTAAGTTGATGCATCAGATAAAAATGTTAACAGTCCTACTAGAAAAAATTTTCGAAATTCTTTTTGTGTTGTCATATTATTATTTGGAATTATTACTCAAAATTTGATCAAATAATTCAATATATTTTTTAGAAATTACTTTATTTGAATATAGATCTTTTACTTTAGTTCTAGTAAGATTTTGAAAATCAATTTTCTTTTGATTATCAAATATCCAATCTATGCCCCT
>MDTE01088489.1_pt1 | contig 23293 bp, 27 predicted proteins | sample 811231 | NCBI WGS metagenome assembly MDTE01 (sample SAMN05326651, study PRJNA326480) | marine metagenome | isolation source: seawater | place: Indian Ocean: Red Sea | collected 2010 | reverse complement strand
CAACATTAGAAAATGCTCATGAAAATGGGAAACATTTTAACATGGCAAAGGACAAATTATCTGATGTTTGGAACAGCGAATATATGAAAAAGGTGCGTCTAAATATGAAAAACGGAAAGATGCTTGATGCTTGTTCAAAGTGTGTGGCACAGGAAGCTCGAGGATATGGCTCCATGAGAACAGAACACAACAAAGAAGTCAATCTAAAGAAAGTTGCTGAGGACGGATCAATGGTGTTGCCTTCTTCAATGGAGTTGCACTTTGGAAATATTTGTAATTTAAAATGTAAAATGTGTGGACAAGATTACTCAAACCAAGTTGGCAAGGAAATCCTGGACATTGGAAAAAAGGATTCTGACTTTCTGGAATGGGTACGAGAACAAAGTGGCAATGTTAACAACTGGACAAATGATCTATCAGTTGAATATACCTGGTTCAAAAGTTTAGAAGTTAAAAACAGACTAATGGAATATATTAGTAGCCACATATACAATCTAACAATTATAGGTGGCGAACCAACTGTTATTCCTGAATTCTATGAATTGTTAGATTACTGTGACAAACAAAATACTCTGGATGGCAAAAACATTGTAATAGTAACTAATTTAACAAATACGAATCCTAAGATGTTAAAATGGTTATCAAAAATGAAACAATGGACAATTTGGGCAAGTATTGATGGCATAGGAGAAATTACAGAATACATTCGATATCCGAGCAATTACAAAAGGATTCTTCAAAACATAGAACAATATAAAGAACTTCTTATGCGGTATAAAAATGGAAGAATAGTTTTTAGTCCAGCGGTACAACTTTTAAATATTCATCAATTAGACGACATGCTAAAACTGTTTCTTAAGATTGCAGATGGCAATTGGGGTGAACAGTTTGATGTTTCTTGGCTTTCTCAAGTGTGGTATCCAAAAATTTGTAATTACGATACTGCTCCAAAAGAATATAGATTACAAGTTGCTAATAAACTTTCACAAAGCAAAGATTTCTTCAAGCCTTATCCGTCAATCACAACTCATTACAATAAACAAATTCAAAACTTGGAGGGTGATTTTTTGGATAAAACAATGGAAAAACATTTACAACATGCCTTCATGAGATACAACGACACACAAGACAAACACAGAAACAGTAAGACCTGGCGCCAGCTGTTACCAAATCTTGAAGCAGCAATACTTAAAAATCTCGCTTAAATAAAAAATAATGTTTTACAAAAGTGATCTCTATCAATTAAAGTCTCCTCGCTATGGCATGATCCAGGAGTCACAGATGTTGGATAAAGTTTCAATATTTTTTACATTAGGTGAACCTGATTCAAAAAAATTACAAAGATATTCACAACTTAATAATCCAAAAACTTTATGTATTGCTATACCATTTGAAGGTCATGGCTGTGTTGAATTAACAGAATACGAAAAAATACTTGGCACAGATTTTATAATTACTAATCCAATTGATCATTTTCATGCGTTCTTCGAAGACTTTGGATTACCGTTTCAACCTTACACAGAATACCATTTCAGTGACAAATTACAATTTGAAAGTAAACAAATTTATCAGTAGTTGATATTTTTTCAATTACAGTATATAATATACAAATGAAAATACCAAAAAACATTCTTGAAAACAAAGGTATTGCATACGTTGAAAGGTTTCAATATAACGAACTCAGTAGGGCTTCAAAGAATGGAAAGAGGCATTATGAAACACCTGACGGCAGATCAGTTCCTTCTGTAACAACTGTATTATCTGCAACTAAAGACATGACACAATTAAACGCATGGCGAAAAAGGATTGGCGTCGAAAAGGCTAAACAAATCACAACTGAATCTGCAAACATTGGTACTGTGATGCACTCGTCATTAGAAAAACATGTGAAAGGCATTGACAGAAAGCCTGGCACAAACTTAATACATCAAAAAGCTCATGCAATGGCAAACGTTATTATTGACAATGGATTAACAGATGTAAGTGAGGTATGGGGATCAGAAGTGTCTTTATATTATCCTGAACTCTACGCAGGCACGACGGACCTAGTTGGCGTGTACAAAGGTGCTCCTGCCATAATGGACTTCAAACAATCTAGAAAACTGAAAAAGAAAGAATGGATTGAAGATTACTATCTTCAGCTGGTTGCGTATGCTGAGGCTCATAATAAAGTTTACAACACAAAAATTAATACAGGACGTGTGTTTATTTGCACGCAAAATAATGAGTTTCAAACATTTGAAATCACTAACTATGACCAATTAGTCAGCAAATGGTATTCCAAGCTAGAAGAATATTATAAACTTATCTTAAAATGATTACAGAAAAAGATTTAGTATTAACAGATCAGGAAAAAGGTCCAGATGGACCATTACACGAGTATCTTAACAGTCGCGGAATTATTTTTGATTTTATACAAGAAGTTGATAAAGTCAAAATGATTGATTTAATATTGTATAAAAGACAAAATCAAAATCAAAGAATTGCTTTAGTTCTCAGTATTGATTCAATTCTACGCTTGTGTAATGAAAATAAAAAACTTTCTAATGTAGATTTTTTTCAAAAACATAACATTTTGCTAGTCCATTGTGAAAGAGATACAACATATAGGCTTATCAAGATGCCAGACAAAGATTATCAAATCCTAAAGCCGCTTACAATAACATGCTTCAACGAAGGCATTGCTGGAAACTTTATTAAACAAAAATATCCAAACTTTACTTTTTTAGATTTACATCACGGACATTTCAATTGGCCTGTGTATCATGGCGAATTAGTTAAAAAAAATACTGATAGGAATAAAAGATTTATGGCATTTTTCAATGCTGTGGGGCATCATAGAAGACATAGAAAAATGTTATATGATACACTAGAACAAAATAGCCTGTTATACGATAGCATTGTAAAAGTTCATACTGAACACAGTGTCACTACAAAGCCCAGTGTGGCCTATTCAAGTAATTCATATCCTGACTTATATTTTAAAAATACTCGCTTACAATTACAACTGCCTGATCTAAACACCTATGGACAAACAAATTTTGAAATAGTGTGTGAAAGTTTAGGAGCCGAGGATAATGATGATACTTTTTTCCTAACAGAAAAAACTTTAAAGCCAATTGTAATGAAACACCCATTTATTATTTTAGGCCCACAAAATTATCTACAAACCTTAAAACAACTTGGCTTTAAAACATTTGGTGATTTTGTAGACGAATCGTATGATAAATGTGGTAATACACAACAACGAATAGATCTAATAGCACAACAAGTAAAGATGCTTACACTAGAACAGTCTAATAAATTTTACAATAGCACAAGACAAATTTGCCAGCATAATTTAGATCATTTATATTACCTGCATGGCAAATATAAAAGCTCGTACTGGAACAAATTGAACACATTTTTTGCACGTCCTGACACAGTTTACAATAACAAATTTCCAGAGTCCTTTGACTCACAATCACTGTAATAAATACAGCATATGCCTATAGTACAGATATCAAGAATACAACACAGACGTGGTTTAAAACAGGATTTACCGCAACTAGCGGCCGGTGAATTGGGTTGGGTTGTAGACGAACAAAGACTTTACATTGGAAATGGCACTGTGGCAGATGGTGCACCAGCAGTAGGAAACACTGAAATAATGACAGCAGGAACTGGCACTTTTACTGCTGCTTTGTCTGTTGTTTATGAAGGATATAAAGGCGCATCAACTCCTATAGTTACAGGTGCATCTGGAGACATTACTAGAACGCTACAAGAAAGATTAGACGATTACGTATCTGTAAAAAGTTTTGGCGCAAAAGGTGATGACTCGTCGGCTGATGTGGGTGCTATTCAAAGAGCCATTGATGAACTTTATAGAGACACTGACAAAGATGATACACGAGCAAGACGAATACTATTTTTTCCGGCTGGCACTTATCGAATCAATACGTCACTTACTATTCCGCCTTTTGCACATCTAGTAGGAGAAGGACCAGACAAAACAATTATTAGAAATTCAGGTAACAATGCAGTTGCAGTCACTGAAGATGATGAAGGTAATACTTTTGGATCAATTGGAAGTAGCAGTGCAACAACACCAAATCAAATTCAAGTTGAAGGAATAACTTTCAAGAATACTGTAGCATATGGCGGTGTGTCAATTGACAACGCAACCAATGTGTACTTTAACAATTGTAAGTTTCATGGCACTTATGCAACATCAACAAATTCAGATACAAGCACATCCAAAGGTGTCACTGTTCGAGCAACAACAGCTTTACCTTGTAAAAATGTTACATTCAATCAATGTCAATTTACAGGCTTTTGTAGACTTGTTGATTTCAGTTATGATGTGTTACATGCTAAATTTACAAACTGCGATTTTGCAATTGGATATTACGGAGCCTTGATTGGTGCTGAAATGGACGGATCAACTTCTGGACTTGTGAATGGTCCTAGAGATGTACAATTTGTAAATTCAAGTTGGAGTGATATTAGTCAGCAGGCAATTTTAGTTGCACCTGCTACAGGAGCAAACGCAGGCACAGGCCCAAGAAATATATTATCGTCACACAATTTTTATGCATCTACCGTAGGCAATAATCATGAAGGTGTAGGATCAATACTAGAGGTACCAGTAATCCAGTATGATAACGATGAGTGTGGATCCACACATGACTTTTTTGAAAGATCTGATTTACGTAGAGATGACGGAAGTTCAGAACTAAACATTGCTCCTGAGGTACAAGGTATTGCAAGATACAGTAATAGAATTAAACAAGTTACACTAGAAGACAATAAATCTGCGGCCACCAGTACAACATTAGAATTTGCAGGAGGATCAAGCAACCTCGGCAAGTCAATTGTCCTTCATTATAAAATTGAAAGAGGATCAACAGTGAGAGTTGGGACTTTTACAATCAGCATGTCAACAAATGGAATCACACATAATGATGATTTTCAAGAGAGTAATGGAGATGCTGGAGTAACTTTGACCGCTGTAATTGGAAGAGAAGACAGCACATCATCTGATAAATCTGTAATTGTTAAGTATGCAACCACAAGCACTGGCAGTGACGCCACTATGGATGTGGAATCCACAACAATTGTATAATAAAACACCATTAAATTGTTAGTTGTAGATAAATTAATCTATAGACAAAAAACTTTTTTTATCATAATATTAGTATAAAATAAAAAAGCAAAACGACAACCTTGTTATGTACATACGACCTGTGGTAAGATTTGGAAATAAACTTATAAAATGAAAAACTGATAAATATGGATACACAAAAAACAAAAATCAAAACAAAAATAGTTAAAGGCACAATGACAACAACCAACTCTAGTACGATTAAAGTTCAAAAAAGAGATGGTAGGTTAGAGCCTTTGGATATTAACAAAATACATTTTGTTGTTGAAGAAGCCTGTGAAGGACTTCCAGGTGTTTCTGCCTCACAAATTGAAATGAATGCAAATATTCAATTCTATGATGGCATGACAACAAAAGATATACAAAATGTTTTAGTTCGTTCAGCAAATGATCTTATCAGTTTAGAAGCACCAAACTATCAGTTTGCGGCTGCAAGACTTTTGTCCTATGATGTTAGAAAGGAAGCACATGGTCAATATGAATATATCCCTTTGCTTAAATTAGTGTTAAGAAATATTAGACTTGGAGTTTATGATAAAGGAATAATTGAAAAATATTCTAAGACAGATCTTAAAAAATTTAACACATGGATTAAAAGAGATAGAGATCTTAATTTTACTTACGCAGGTTTAAGACAAGTTGTTGACAAATATCTAGTGCAAGACAGAAGCACTGGACAGATATATGAGACGCCACAAGATATGTATATGATGATTGCGGCAACTTTATTTGCTGATTACCCAACTAAAACAAGGATGACTTATGTTAAAAAATATTATGATGCAATTAGCCAATTCAAAATCAATATACCTACGCCTGTTATGTCTGGTGTTAGGACACCTATTCGCCAGTTTGCTAGTTGTGTGCTCGTTGATAGTGATGATACTTTACCTAGTATTTTCTCTAGTGATATGGCCATTGGGTTATATGTGGCTCGCCGTGCTGGAATTGGTATCAACGCAGGCCGTATCCGCGGGATTAATTCGAAAATAAGAGGAGGCGAAGTACAACACACAGGTGTTATTCCTTTCCTTAAAAAATTTGAATCTACTGTAAGATGCTGTACACAAAATGGTGTGCGTGGCGGAAACGCAACTGTACACTTTCCAATATGGCACCCTGAAATAGAAGACATCCTAGTATTAAAAAATAATAAAGGCACAGAAGACAATAGAGTAAGACGAATGGATTATTCAATACAGGTATCTAAATTATTTTATGAAAGATTTATGAACGAAGAAGAAATTAGTTTAATATCTCCGCATATGGCTCCAGGTTTATATGATGCATTTGGTACAGAGGAATTTGACGATTTATATTTGAAATACGAACAAGATAAAACTATTCCAAAGAAAAAAGTTTCAGCACAAGATTTATTTTTTGACTTGTTGAAAGAAAGAGCTGAGACAGGACGAGTTTACATTATGAATATAGATCATGCAAATTCGCACAGCAGTTTCAAAGATAAAGTTTCAATGAGTAACCTTTGTCAAGAAATAACACTTCCTACTACACCTATTCAACACATTGACGATGATCAGGGAGAAATAGCCTTGTGTATTTTATCAGCAGTGAATGTTGGAATTTTAAAAGATGTAAATGAATTAGAAAATTTATGTGATCTTAGTGTTAGAGCTTTAGATCAAATTATTGATTATCAAGATTATCCCGTAAAGGCTGCTGAAGTTTCAACTAAGGCAAGACGTAGTTTAGGAATAGGCTACATTGGATTGGCCCATTATCTTGCTAAAAATAATGTAAAGTATTCAGATCCAAAGGCTTGGGAACTTGTTGATAGATTATCTGAGGCTTTTCAATATCATTTACTTAGAGCAAGTTGTAAATTAGCAGAAGAAAAAGGAAAGTGCGAAGGATTTGAACGTACAAAATATGCTGACGGGTTGCTGCCAATTGATCATTACAAAAAAGAAATAGACGAAATAGTTGTTCATAAACAAAGAATGGCATGGGAAAGTTTAAGAAAAGATATTGCAAAACATGGATTAAGACATTCCACATTATCAGCCCAAATGCCATCAGAAAGTTCTTCCGTTGTTAGTAATGAAACAAATGGTATTGAACCACCACGTGCATTGCTGTCAATTAAAAAATCCAAAAAAGGCCCTTTAAAACAAATTGTTCCGGGCTTTCCTAAATTAAAAAACGATTACACTTTGCTTTGGGATATGCCTAGCAATGAAGGATATATTAATGTTGTGGCAATGATGCAAAAGTATTTTGATCAGGCAATATCTGGTAACTGGAGTTACAATCCATTACAATACGAAAACAATGAAGTTCCATTATCCGCAATGGCCCAAGACATGTTGACGACATACAAGTATGGTTGGAAAACAAGTTACTATCAAAACACCTATGATTTTAAAGGTGAAGAAGAGGAAGTGCAACCAGCTGGCCTTAGTGCGGTTAAAGAAGAAGACGAAGGCGAAGATGTAATACTAGAACCAGAAAACACCACTATTGTAAATGGTGTAAATGGGCACGCGAAGATAAGTACAACCGCAGACGACGAAGGTGAGTGTGAAGCCTGCACAATTTAATTTAAAGATACAATTATGAAAACTGTTTTTAACCAGAACGATATCAATTTCTCCAAAGAGCCAATGTTTTTTGGTGCAGATCAAAACGTGCAAAGATATGATGTGTTTAAGCATCCACAGTTTGACAAATTGAATCAAACTATGTTAGGTTACTTTTGGCGTCCTGAAGAAGTATCATTACAAAAAGATAGAGCAGACTATCAAACATTTCGGCCAGAGCAAAAACACATATTCACTTCTAATTTAAAATATCAAACTTTACTTGACTCAGTACAAGGTAGAGGCCCTAGTTTAATGTTTTTACCTTATGTTTCTAATCCTGAACTAGAAGGTTGTATAGTCACTTGGGACTTTTTTGAAACAATACACTCAAGAAGTTACACACATATTATAAAAAATGTTTACCCAGATCCAACAGAAGTATTTGATACAATTTTGAATGACAAAGAAATTATTAAAAGAGCAAAGTCTGTCACAGAAAACTATGACAAGTTTGGAAAAATGGCTTTGGATTATTCTGCTGGCAAAAAAGTAGACATGATTGAACTTAAGAAACAGTTATATCTTGCTATGATGACAGTAAATTTATTAGAAGGTTTAAGATTTTATATTTCATTTGCTTGCACATTTGCATTTGGTGAACTAAAACTTATGGAAGGTTCTGCAAAAATACTTTCATTAATTGCTAGAGACGAAGCCACTCACCTAAATTTATCTACCCACGTGATCAAAGCATGGCAGAAAGGTGATGATACAGAAATGACAAAAGCTATGAAAGGCACAGATAAAGAAGTTATTCAAATGTTCAAAGACTGTGTTGATGAAGAGAAAGCTTGGGCAAAACATTTATTTAAGGACGGTTCAATTATTGGTTTGAATGAAAGACTTTTAGGATCATACGTAGAGTGGACAGCGAATAAAAGATTGAAAGCATTAGGCTTTGATCCATTGTTTGATGTACCAGCATCACAAAACCCACTTCCATGGACTCAACATTGGTTATCATCTAAAGGTATGCAGGTGGCTCCACAAGAAACTGAAGTTGAAAGTTATATTGTTGGCGGCATTAAACAAGACGTTAAAAAAGGTCAATTCGCTAAATTTAAATTATAAAACGCTATTTTTATCCTCAATAAATAGTAACATGTCAGGCAGAACACCATCAGTAACATTAGGAGCAGTCACACGTAGAGGTGACAAAGAGATTCCACATTGCACAGGAATGGAGCGTGAAGGTGCTTCACCTGATGTATTTGCCAATGGCAAGCCAATATCATGCCACGGACATCATAACACAAAGCATTTGTTCCCTCCAAAAGTTTGTGCTGGTAAGTGTTGTGAACACAGTGTAGGCCTTATTGCATCACAATTCAGCGTGATGGCAAACAGAAGACCCATAGGTAGAAAATTTGATCGAACCTGTACCATGGTCATACAGGGCTCACCTGATGTTTTTATTGGAGCGGTTGGCATACCGGGATCATCAAGAAGTAAAAAAATTAGGGAAAGACTTTCACGTTTGAGAACGCAAAAGCTTTTGGATAATGCAGATAAAATCAATGCAACTATCGCAGCTTATGGCGAAATACCTGGAGTCACTATTGCATCTGATCTGGACTTTCAAAATGTTAACGAAGAAAAAGGAAGAATTACCGGTGGCGGTCGTGGCAATATCACCAGCACATATGGTGATGACAAATACGGATTAGTATAATGGCAAATAAAAATTTATTATCGTTAGCCGAAAGCGATCCTAATTTTTCAAATCAAGCTTTAGAAAATGCCATTAACAATTTAAAAATTGGTTGGGTTGCAAAAAGTATTATTCTAGACGACACTATAACAAGTAATGCTGTTTTAACAAATTCTCAAAAAACAGACTTAAAATCTACTATTAACAATCATGCTCATTTAAATTTAGGCAGACAGTTTAATGACATGCTGAGACATACAAACACAGTTTTAGACGGGTCAATTATACCGGCCACAAGTATAGCAGAGCAAAGGACTTTCCTTGATTTGTTGCAAAATGTTCAAAGTGTACAAGGTTTAGTGATTGATTTATTTGGAGTAGACGCAACAGATAAAAACAGAGGAGTAAACGATCACTTTGGAACTTTAAATAATATTTTTTTAGAAACTGAAGATAGTACCAAACCAGTATTTGATTCTTTGCGTGATAGTATTGATTTTATTACCCGTGCGGAGTTAACTACAGATACTGTCTATCAAAATGCTATCACTGACTTAACTAATTTTATCAATGGTCTGGTAGCTGATTCAACAGACTTTCAACAATCTCTAGATTCCTTAGCAACTGCAATGGCAACCGCCTCTACCAATCTACATAACGCTTTAGGCAGTGAGCCTTACTTAACTGAAAGAACAAAGTTAGTGAATAATACTAATAGTATTTTAACACAGGTTACTTTAGAAAAAACAAATCTTACAACTATAGAAAGTTATGTGAAATCGTTGACAGACAATGTTGCATTCACTGGATTGGCCGAAGACACTGGGCTTAGAAACCTAATGTCTAAAGTGGCACAGAATCCAAACTGGATAAAATACTTTACTGAATTTGAAGACAGTGGCATTAACCTTAATCCGTTATTTGATACCGAAACAGACTCTGATAAGAGTGCTATTTTAGAAGAGGCATTAGCGGCGAAAGGTTTGCCTGATGTATTAGATGCTGATGACTTACAAGCTGTGGCAAAAAAAGCTAGACTTGATGATAGGATTGACTCTAGTGGCTTTGATTTTTTAACTATCGAACAGATAATTGAAAAAAGTTGCCAGCAACTTGGATTAGATCTTTTTGGTACGGTTCGTAATCAAAGTAAAAGATTATTAAGTAATCTAAATCAAAGAGATAGAGATTTGACTTTAGCAGATTTAAATGCTAACGAAGACAGTAACACTCTAAGTTAACTATTTTTTCTTTCCAGCACCCATATAATTTTTACTGGGTTCATAATTCCATTTTTTCCCGTGGTGTCCACGTATGTCAGCATAAAACATTCTTAGTTTCACTAACATTTTAACAAGCGGGTTGTGACTAATTTTCATTTATCTTCCAAGTTTCTTCTTTCTACCTAATGGTAATTTTTGATCTTTGACAAATTCTTCTCCAGTCTTTGTCTTCCACTCAATAGTTACCATCTTAGCTTTAGAAGAGCCTTGAAATGACTTTACAGCTTTCTTAAATGACAATGCTTCAACCTCAGTTGTATCTTTTCCATCAAAAAATTTAAAAGTTCTCATTTTGGGCATATAGCTAATTTAGCATAGACTTGACAAAAGGTCAACTTTCTGCTTAAATATTATTGTATACGTTGAAACATTTGGAATAAGCGTTACGGACGTCGGGGCAGTACCGACCACCTCCACCATGCTAGGACTGGTGGCTTATGTAATCCCTTTCGGGGGTGAACTAGGATCGACGGATGTGTAAAGAAATGTGGAGTATATCCAGTTGGTACGAGGTAACGGCCAGTTTTTAAATGCAAACACAAAAGCATTAGGGTTTGCTGACCTAACAGTTGGTATGCCTACATTGAGATTAGCGGCCTAGTCCAATAATTTCGGGGATTGGCCCACCTGGCAACAGAAAGGGCCAAAAATATTATGTGGAAAATGTTAATTATAATCTGTGCTGTTGGTGGACAATGTCTACCTTTTCATGAAACAACAAATGCAATTTATGATGATAAAGAAGAGTGTCTTGCTTATGCCTATGACAAAGCAGAAATTATGATGTCAGAAGCCATGCAGATGAGAATTCCGCTTTCATCTATTGAAGGCACTTGTGTAGAAGATCCAGCAAGTAAGCCTATATAATCAAAAAAGTAGCAGTTCATAAGAAGACCAAACCCTTTAAATAATTGTAGTCAAGGGGGGATTATATGTGGAGACTTGCACAAAAGCGAACTAACTATTGGTCACGTATCAGGAAAAAAGCACCTAAGGTGCCTGATATTACTTGCCCTGCGATTGACGATGTTCTAGATCAATTGGAAAAACAAATTGGTAAAGAATTTACAAAAAGAAAATATAAAGCCACTGAACGCAAGCTAGAAAAATTGCGTATAGCTAATGAAAAATTACGAGATAGTGGCAAGTACTGGCATGATGCCTGCAAAGAAGTTATCCGTAACTTGCTTGGAAAAAAAGCACATTGACAATAATCTATCTAATTGTTATAATACTACTGTAATTTAAAGATTATCCTATTGTAGGACTTTACTTTAAGTTGCACTCATTTACTATAGGAGATATTATGAGCAAAGTAAAAATGCTTTTAGACGTTGTCAGCGAAGTCAAAACAGAAGCACCTGATGATGTCCCAAATTGGTCTAAAAGATACGAAGAAGCAAAAGTTAATTTAAAAAATCAAATAGCAAAAGGAAGAAAATTACCATTAGGCACAGAAGCACACCCACTTGAGGATTTTGCTTTTAATTATTCTGTGCAACGTGATGTGAGAGCAGGGCACGTTATGAACATAATGAAAAAATTTGACCCACGAGTGTGTTGCCCAGTATCGGCAGTGAGGCGTTCAGACAGCAAAACATTATATATTTTTGATGGACAACATAGAGCAGTATCGTTGGCATTGTTAGGATATGATAGTATACCAGTCACGATTGTTGAAACGGATGAACCAGCTTTTGATGCTGAGGCATTTGAAATTGTTAATGATTCTGGAATACTAAGAGCAGGGACAGAAGAAATACATAGATGTTTACTGCACAGATATAAAATGGGCGAAACTGAAACAGAAAGAGTTGTAACAGCACATTTGGTACAAAAGATATTTGATGAATGTGAAATTGATCTTGAACCTAAAAGAGTAAGAAAAAGTCCAGGTAAGTGTGGCCCTAACAAACATTACTTTTCACATTTTGATTATGCATATAAAGGTATAAAGATGGCTGGAGAACACGGATTGAAAAATGCTCTTGAAGCAGTTAAATCTGTGTTTGGCGATGAAGACGGTGGAGAGATCAATCAGGGTCTGTTTATTGGATTAATGAAACAATATCAAATGGGTGCTGAAGCTAAAAGGTTAAAACGTCTTCCAGGTGATTGGATGTTCAAGATGTTAGAAACAGCCAAGAAAGTTTGTCCAAGTGCCACTTTGATACACACAGCAACTAAAAAGCAATGGCAACACGCAAACGGTGTTGGTTGGGACGCACCAGTTGCAATGGCACATCTTCTAAGAGAAATGTATCTTTTAGAGGATGGAACTTTCGAACCTAGTTATATGCCAAACGTTACTTTGAAATTAGAAGAAGGTGACATATCAAACGAATCTGAAGCACAGACAGCGTTTAACAAGTATGTCCGGTAAAAGATGTTACTATAGATGTTTTGTAACAAAAAAAGGCAAAACAGTTGAATATGGGTATGGACTACCATGGTCAGATGTTAGGAAATATGTACAGGAACATTATGATGATGGTGCTGACGCAGTTGAACTCGAGATGATAAGTGAAGAAGAATTTAATGACAGACTTCCAAAGCCTTTCTAACTTACCCGAAATAAATTTCAAAGCCAAAGGTAAACCAAATCTTTTGGAGTTATCAAAATACATTGATCATATGAAAACACAATTGTTTGATGACATTTGGAGTCAAGCCACCAAAAAGCACATTAAAACAAGTTTAATTTTATACATCAGGACAATGCAAAAGCAATTGGCACCAATGGGTTATCATTACAAAGCAGAAAATATTAACGGTAAACAGCATTTGGAACATGTGATTCCACAAAATAAAATAATTACAGCTTACTTGAATGATAAAATTTCAGCAGCTTTGGTTTTACAAATGCCGCTTTGCATTATAGATGATGCGGATAAACATCTACTAGAAGGTGATTGGCAACAAGCTGGTAATTGGGAATTTCCTTTCCGAAGATATGCCCTAGCAGGATATTCTAAAACTATAAAAGATGTCCGTGGTAATATTGTAAATTTAAATACACACACAATATATGACCATTTTAAAATGCTAGGCCAAGATGTATAGAATTAAAAGATTAGACTTCAATGTTGCTTATGCTTGTAATTTATCTTGCAAAGGCTGTATAAGTCTTAGCGATTTTGATAGGCGCGGAGTTGAGCCATTACAGGATCTAAAAATGCAATGCCAAGTGTGGAGCAAAATTATAGATCCTTCGATTATTTCTATATTTGGTGGTGAACCTTTGTTACATCCACGTATTGAAAAAGTTTTAGATCATATTAGAAAAGCATGGCCATTAGCATCGATAAGATTTATAACTAACGGATATTTGCTAAAAAGATATGATCCAGAGCTCTGGTTTAAATTTGGCGATCTTGAAATGCAAATCAGCATACACAGACAAGACCATGAAAAATTAATTACACAAGAAATAAAAAAAATTGTTAGCAAACGTAAAAATTGGAAGGCAAAAAGAACTTTTGTTGAAGGACATAAACAACTTGAATTACATCATGATAATCTTACAATTTATAAAAGTAAATTCAAAAGATTTGTGATGCCATACAAATTAGAGAATGGTAAGCCTACGCCATTTAAAAGCAATCCTGTCAAAGCTCATAGCATATGCGGTAGCCCAGACGTGCCAATATTATATAAAAATAAATTATACAAATGTGCCCCTATTGCAAACTTATTAGATGTAGATAAACAAAATCAATATCATTATGAAGGAGTAGGGCCTAAAGGAGATATAAAGTCAATTGTTGATAATATAAACAAGCCCGAGTCAATCTGCTCAATGTGTCCTGAAAGTGTTGAGCATTCTGTAGATCATTTTGCCAAGGAGAATGTACATGTCAAAAATCTTAACTAGTGGATGTGGCATAACATATCCTGGAGAAAAACCCACGTGGGTAAATGTACTAAAAATATGTGGCTTGAATATCACCGATTTATCTGGTCCTGCTATTAGTAATACTTTGATCCTAAATCAATTAATTAATGAGTTACATCAGAATAGATATGATTATGTAATATGCCAATTAACATCAAAAAAGAAACTTGATATTGAATTAAATTCTAATAACAAAAAATACATGGAAGCTGATAGTCTGAGAAACTTCCAATACAAAGGATTTTGGCCAAGCAGTTTGAGTAATGAAAGTAAAATTAAACAAATGTATTATGATTATCTTTACAGTCCAAAACTAGATGAAGAAGATACTTTATTAAAATTGCTATTGCTGCAACATGTATGTAACACAAACCGCACAGAATTATTTGTAATGCAAGGGTACAGGATGGATTGGTCACATGATTTAATTAAACACATTCACATGGATGTGAATTTTGTAATTGAAGAAGACTACAAACAAAGCAGCCATTACCAATTGCACGACTTTGGTAACAAAAATACTGTGCCTAATAAATTTTATCAAATACATTTAGCCAAGTACATAAATGAAAAGTTTTTACGATTATATGGCCTAGAAGAAAAACTGGAAAGATTTGATGCCTAAATTTCTTTTTGTTTGTTATAATCACGGCGCAGGAGGAGAAAGTCTTGCTGTTAAAATATCACGTGGCAATTTTTTTAACACTCTGGCACATGACATGATGGGAGATAGAACATGGACATATGATGTCTTTGACAAATTACTTTTGAAACCTTTTGATTCAAAATGGAAATCAAAAATACCTAATGTATCACTTACAAAAAAATTAGATGTTATTCCTAGTCATTATGATCCTATGGTTTTGCAACAAATGTTTCCAAACGAATTGTATGTTGTAATTAATGATCCTGTAACTAATAGCAGCAAACAAGAATATCAACAAGGTGTATACAAAAAAGTTTGGTTATCAAAACACAAAACTCTACAACAAAAAATTGGATATTGGAAAACTAACACTGAAAACAGTTTGACTAGAGAAAAATTGATTGCTCTTAGTAAAGATATTACCAACGGAGGTATAGAATGTTTAATACACGACATCCCCTATACTGAGGCAAATGTTAAAATGTTGTTTAAAAACAAAATCAGAAACTTAAAAAACAAATTTAATTACAAAGATAAAGACAATTTATTTGTAATAGAATACAAAAACCTAAGTAGAATCAAAGGTTTACTTGCTAGGATCAACACCTGGTTGACTAACTTGGAAAAATAATATATAATGGTAAACAGCTAAGGCGAGCACCAGGGCCGCAAGGGTGTAGGCACTCATTTGTCAACTCTTTTTTCAGCCCTTTAGGCGTATGCATTAGATAGCGGCAACCCCGCGAGACTGCATAACCTTGTGCCTGGTGTTGGGCCTATTATACATATGAGTAAAACTAAAGAATTATTAGAGGGACTAGGCCAAATTATTAGAAAGCCTAGCACTTTTCGAGAAGAAAAGTATGAATCATATACAAACAGATTTTATCTTGAACAACTTTCTTTACATAAATTACCAGCAATATATGATAAAGCCAAACGCCATAAAGACGATAATGGATCAGAATATATTAAAATAGATCGTGTGTATGGCGGTCTGTATGGACATACACTTCATCAAGCAGATGGAACAATTTACAAAGGCAAATTACATAAAAAAAGACGCCTGATTACACTGAAAACTACTGTAGGCGAAAAAGAGAACTTTTATAGCAGATGCCTAGTCACCGCAGACGATAGGTGGTTTGATAATGGTGGTATGCCTATTGAAGCACCAAAAAAACTTGAGCCTGAAAAAAAGCCTGATCCCGAAGAAATAGAAGAACAAAAAAGATTGGCTCAAGAAAAAGAGGCCAGATTATTGGCCAACCTAAAATGAAGATAATAGAAAATTTTTTAGAACAAAACGATCTCGCAGACATCAAACAGATAGTTACTGATGCAACTTTTCCATGGTCTTTGAACCACGGAGTAAGCTACCCTGGAGATGGTCATGTTCAATTTACACACACAATTTACAGAGACAATGAATTTATTAGCTCTTGGAAATTAGGTGGACTGGACATTTTTATTAACAAACTTAACATAACCAGTCTAGTACGAGCTAAATTTAACCTCTTGCCAAAAGCGGATTCTATCATTGAACATGACGCACACATTGATATTCCAAATCCACCAGCAAATTTAAAAACTGCTATTTTGTATCTAAATACAAACAACGGTTATACAAAATTTGAAGATGGAACAAAAGTTACCAGTAAAGAAAACAAGTTGATTATTTTTGATGCTGGGCAAAAGCATAGTGGTACCACTAATTCATGTGATGCTCCTTACAGATTAGTGTTCAATCTAAATTATTTCTAATGACCAAACTCTCTAAACTTTTTTCACCTAGTAAACACAGGCTAATGAACAATGCTTTCAAAATGATGATGACTGCAGAAGACCCATGGTTCAAAGAATATTGGACAAAAGTTTATGTTCATTTGTGTAAGCAATACAAAAAGCTTAACTAAATATTTCTGTAACGCCATGTAAGTGACGTCGGAATAAAAAAGGACGCTTGAGCAACTGCTCTTTACCAATAGAACGCCCTTCCGTATGCAAGTATCTTGCTAACTTAACAAAAAACATTTATAATATTATGATGAATGAATTAATTGCAGTTAGCACAGGTCTATTAGCAGGAACTGTAACCGGTATTGTGCCGGGAGCAGGCGTAATGGTTGCAATGATAGTGGCAACTCCTTTGCTAATGTCGTTTGACATTATTCAATTACTTTTGTTTTATATGTCGTTAGCCAGTATGGTTCAATTTACAGGAACCATTCCTGCCGTATATCTTGGAATACCTGGTGAGACTAATAGTTTGCCTGCTGTGATCGAAGGCACAAAATTTAATAAACGTAAATTAGCCAAGTTAGCAATTGGTATAAGTGCTATCGGAAGTGTTTTAGGTAGTGTGGTGGCAGTGTTAGTAACATTTATCTTAATATCTCTACTGACTGGGCATATGACAATGTTCTTTGCTAATGGCACAAAATTTTTCTTATATCTGTTTATAATTGGATTTTGTCTTACTGTATATAATAAAAAAAATATTCCAATCAACCTTTTACTTTGCCTACTAGGATTTGCTTTAAGCATGCCTGGTGAAAATGATATATCTCCAGACTTTAGATTTACTTTAGGCATTGAAGACATGCAATTTGGCATACCTTTGATTCCAGTATTAATCGGCTTTTTGATATTTCCTACTATTTTAAAAATGTTTCACACCGAAGATAAAGGCCAGTTTTTGCCAAACATTAATGTTAATTTCAAAAAAGTATTAAATTACTTTAGCAAAAAGTGTATACCCAGTGCATTACGTGGCAGTGTGTTAGGATATTTTTGTGGTTTTGTTCCAGGTGTAAGCACAGTATTAAGCACTAATGCAAGTTATTCATTTGAAAAAAAATTACACCCAAACAATCCATCCAAGCTGTTAGTGGCAAGTGAAACAGCAAATAATTCAGGACAGTTTGCTAGTATGCTACCATTACTATTGATAGGCATTCCAATTACCGGATCTGAAATTGTTCTTTACAGTTTATTAGTTGATGCTGGTTGGTCACCTTTTCAATTTGACAATGTATCTATAAATGCAGAGATGATTTTCAAGCAAATTGTTCCATGGTTTGTAGTGGCAAATGTTGTTGGTTTAATTGTAGCCTGGCCACTTGCACGGAAAATTTTACAAACTTTTGCAAATACAAAAAAAATTATGGTCGTAATATTGGCGGTAGGTATGTTATGCTTAAACACTTATCTTGGAATATTAGATTATAGAGTGTGGTTCTATACAGCATGTTTGATAGTTTTTTGCTGTTTAGGATATTTTTTAAAAAACTATGAAACAATACCTTTGATATTCCTGTTTATATTAGGAAATGATATTGAAGGTGTATTTTATAGACAATGGTTAATATAGGAGAAAAAATGAAAAAAATTATTTTAATGCTTTCAATGTTATTGTTTAGTGCTGTGTCATATGCAGATACTATTACTATTCTAAACAATGGAAAGGCTGGTGGTTCATACAACGCAAGAACAAAGTTATACAAAGATGGCCTTGAGGCAAGAGGCTTCACAGTCATTTATGAAAATATTGGAAAGATAAGTCAAGCAGTCAAAATTTTCAAAAGCACTGACAAGCCAACCATAATGGTGTTTTCTAACAACATGGTACACAGACAAGGACTTTTCCATAATCCTGAAAATTTTATTATGCTAGAATATGAGCAGCCAATGTACATCTGTACAAAAAACTCTAGCAAAGGCAAGCAAGGTCAACTTACAGTTGCTCACGGCAAAGGTTATGACGTCAAGTTACTAAAAAGAATATTAGGTGACAAAATAGTATTAGTGCCATACAAAAATAGTGGTGCTATGTTAAAAGGGATATTGGGTGATGACGTTGATATGATGGTTAACAATCAAGGTAAAAGCCTCAAATATATTGCTTCTGGGCATGGAACATGTGAAGTATCTAATACACTACCTATCAATTATGCTACAGTGATCGGCACAAATATTGATCTCAATTCAATACGTGAAATAATTTTTGACATATCAAATGATCCACAATTTAAAACTTATCACGAAACTAGAAAATTAATTCGCCCTTCCAGCACATGGGCTAAAGAACTTGGTTTGGTTCGTAAAGGTGAAAAAAATTGGCAGTAGATGCACCAGGAACGTTATTGGTTAGCTAACGGAAAAAAGTTTAAGAACTTATGGCGAGCATACGACGAACTATCCGGTACAAACTATCATCCAGAGCCATATCTCTACAACTCATTTTTTAAAAATTTAAAAGGCCTAAAGATAAATCCTGAGTATGATTATATAAAAATTGCACTAGATAAAATATTTAAACAGTACAATACGGTAAATCTCTTGTATTCTGGAGGCACAGATAGTCATAGTATCTTTGTTGATGCCAAAAAACATAACCATAAATTCAACAAGATTGTTACAGCAGGCTGGTCACTTGAACAGTCTCATCCAAATGAAAACTTATACTACAATGATAAAATTAAACGTATAATGTCTAATGAAAATTTTTATTATCAAAGTAATAGCATAGAGCTCATGGAAAAAATTTTCCTCCAATCTGAATGGTGGTACAACAATCCTTCTACAGAACTAATGCTAGATACAAAGCTTTCGGCTTGTCCTTTTTGGACAGATGATATTTGGCTTACTGGACACGACAAACCACACTTGTTTCAACATCAAGGCAGATGGTTCTGTATGACTTTACATCAATCGATATTAGATAGTATGCATCTTGACAATGTGATTTGGTTCTATGGACCAAACACTCTATGTCCTGAATTGCTAATAAGTCAAAGCAGGCTGGCAAGAGATTTTCTTGTTAAAAATGGAACTGGTATTGAAACTAAATTTTATGGCTACAAAAATCTTGATATAATAGAATTTAATAAAGCAATTGGCCGACACAGTATCAATCACAAGCATGACACAACACAGTCAAGAATATGTTCTACACTTACCGCTAAAAACAGTTTTGTTACAGATCAATTGTATCAACATGGGCGTGATGATATATGGAATAAATTTGTTAAAGACTGTCAAAAGCTTTATAAAAAACATCAACAGATTGACTGGGAATATCCTATGTTTGAAATGACCAGTAAAATAGCTTGGCTGATAGACATTGACACACTAGAATATGTCCCTGGAGAAGAATTTGATTCACTGCTAAACGGAAAATGAAAAAAGAAGACTACAAAAATTTATTAGAAAATAAACCATGGCTTTTCATGTCTGATCATTTTGATAAGCTGGAAAAACACATTCCTTCAAAAATTACAACATGTAATATCAAATCAGAAGATTGGATTAAATTTTCAATTGATTACTTTGATCAAGCACATCAAAATTATGAAATGCCAAAGCCTCACTACAGTGATTTTGGAAAAAAATTAGCTTCTACAAATATTGAATTAGGACGAAATAAACACAATAGTTTTGAATTGAATTATGGTGTTGAGGGTGATACAAACAAAAAGATGATAGAAATGTTTGGAGATGATAATATAACAAAACTTAATTTGAGACCTGATTATCTTTTCTTTAGGTTGTTGGTTAAGTTGCCTGGACATGGTGTAGCCTGGCACGTGGATGATATAGGCACTTACACTGCTAAATTTAAAAATGATTTTGTAATTGACAAAGTTACTAAAAGATGCCCTTTAGGCCAAATTGTAAGATATTGGTTTCCTGTAACCGATTGGCATAATGGATTTATGTTTCAAATATCTGAAACTGTGTTGTGGAATTGGAAAGCAGGTGACGTGTACAATATCCCATTTGGTGTAGGCCATTGTAGTGCTAATGCAGGCTATGTGCCACAGTTTACAGTATCACTGACAGGAATATTAAATGATTAGATTTGGTGGATTAGATAGATACCTAGCTGATATCAAAGATGAATACTTTACACATTTGGAAACTATCACAAAGACTGGAGACATGTCTAATGGATTGGCTACCAAAGAGGTCGAAGCAAGGCTGGAGCAAATTACCGGAAGAAAAGTTTTACTTGTGACAAGTGGTTCGATTGCTATGAACATTATTTTAAGTCATCTAAATATAGGAAAAGGCGATGAAGTAATAACAATAGGATATGGGCCTCCTGCAATTGTTGGTCCTATAACTTTTCTTGGTGCAACTCCAAAATTTATAGATATCAATAGATATGGTAGTATGGATTGCACGCAACTAGATAGTGCTCTTACAAAAAACACAAAAGCTGTGATTGCTATTGGCTTGTATGGGGACATGTATGATCATGAGATTGTAGATAAGTTTTGTAGAACAAATAAGCTTCACTATATTAATGATGCAAATCAAAGTGCATTCGCAAAATACAAAGGTATTGATAGTCTGAAGTTAGGCACTTATACCACAATGGGTTTTGCAGACGCCAAGCCTTTACGAACACTATCTACTTTTGGAGCAATAATTTGTAACAGTGAAGATGAAAAAATTGTTATTAATAGAATGCGGAAACATGGAAAGCCAAAAAGGCTTGAAAAAATTTCTGGTACAGGATTAAATGCCTGGCCCGATGAAGAAAGAGCTATTCAAGTTAAGCTCTCCTTGGATAGGTTTGATCAATGGCAAATTAGAAGAAAACAAATTGCCGATTATTACAGTGATAGATTAAAAAATGTAAGACCAAGTCCGTCATATAGCACATGGAATACTCACAAATATGCTGTGTTCTTTAAAGACAAATTAAAAACACATCAAGCCTTAAAAGATATTGGCATAGAAACAGTTATACATTACACAGAAAGTTATGGTGGTGTTGGTTATCCACAAACAGACTTCTATGTTAAAAGTGCCTTAAGTATTCCCCTTAATCCATATTTGACAGACAGTGAAGTTGAAAAAGTAGTTGAGGCAATCAACAGGCAAGAATCATTCCAATTATAGCGACTTTGGAGCGGTTGACGGAAATACCATTACCTGTTATAATAGTGGTAATTTAGGAGGAACAATTATGTATAAATGTTCAGCGAAAGCACAACTAGTAATGGATCAGGTTAGAGCAAGATGTCAATCTGATACACAAACTAACAACAAGTGGACTGGTAGATCTGGAAACTACATGTACATCATGGGCAGAGAAAATGCCGATGGTAAAGCTACAGGAGTAGTTCATAAGATAGCAGAAGACAGTTCACATAAATTATGTGGATCTTTTAAAATTATGAGTGATGGTATAATTACAAGATTTACAGGTTTATCTAAAGCAGACTGGAATTCATTTATGAATTCAGCAGAGGCAGAATACAAAGTAAAATATTCTGAAACTGAAACGGTAGAAGAACCAGCAGCAGAAAAAGTTGCTGTCTAGTAAAACAAGATAGCAGGTTGTATATATAAGTTTACAGCCTGCTATCATTTTTATGACAAAACAGAATTTACATTTAATTATTGGAACAGTTTTACTGAGTACAATCGTAATCGGATTGTCCTTTTTGGCTGGAACCTTTTATCCAAATAAATGGACTACTGAAAAAATTGAAAAAGAATTTCATAAAAAAGAAGTAAGTGAAGTAATATATCTTGGATTTTCACAGCCAGAGTTCACATACAATGATAAAAAGACTTTTATAAAAGCTGTAGGAAGATGTGTTGACTTCTTAAACTTTACAACAGACAGAATGAGCAGAGTACCAACTTCTATTATTATAGCAATGGCTGGAGTTGAATCCAATTGGGGAGTAAGTAGATTTGCCACTGAAGGAAACGCATTGTTTGGAGTAAGGACTTGGGATCTGACCACTCCACATATGAAACCATTAGAAAATTTAGATGCATTATTTGGAGTAAAAAAATACAGTACAAAGTGTGATTCTGTAAAAGATATGATAAGGATTTTAAATACTCATCCAGCATACGAAGAATTTAGAAAAGAGCGAGCAAAACAACTGGATAAAGGTAATTGGGACTATCGTAAACTATTAAATGGAATTACTGCTTGGAGTACAAATCCAAAATACATTGACCTAATATGGTCAACTATTGTTGACAATAATTTACCGTAATGCTATAATACTAAATATGGGTTATATTCAAATTAGATT
>MDTE01008584.1_pt1 | contig 23293 bp, 18 predicted proteins | sample 811231 | NCBI WGS metagenome assembly MDTE01 (sample SAMN05326651, study PRJNA326480) | marine metagenome | isolation source: seawater | place: Indian Ocean: Red Sea | collected 2010 | reverse complement strand
TGAAAAGATTTTTTTAGAAGCTGCTAATCCCTCATATGAGCCAATTGAGCTAAATTTAGATCAGGTTGTTTTTCAAGGTAAACTTTTAGCTGTTTGGAGAAAAATATAATTTATAAAAAATTTAAAACTCAACTTATATTAAATCAAAAATTAATATATGATAAATATTTACTAAGTAAAGCTGTTGAAAAAAAATATTTTTTATCTAATAATATTTATAAATTGTTTTATTTCCTTTGGCAATAATTCTTTATTTGCAAAATGTTTTTTTCGCAATTGCCATACTTCAAAAAAAGAGTCCGCTAATTTTTTAGCTACTATTTCTGAAAAGAATGATTTATTTAATAATAAATTTAAAAATATCTTAATTAAAGAAGATATAGAATTAAAAGAAATATTTGAAAAAATTTTTATTTCTAATGAAGCCATTTCTGAAAGAAGTAATGAAAAAATAGGATATGAAATAGAATCTGATATCCAGTATTCTAAGGATGATGTTTTTTTTGCAGAAGGCAATGTAAAAATTATTTTATCTAATGGAGTTTTTGAATCCCAAAAAATTTCTTATGATAGAAAAAACAAGATTTTTAAGGTCTTTGGGAAATTTACATTTGAAAGCGGCGATCAATTTTTAGATGGAGATTATCTCGAATATGATTTTTTAAACTCTAGGGGTGTTCTAAAAAATGTATATGGATTATTAAATTTAAAAACTATAAACGAAGATTTAAATTTTAAAAATAATTTTTTTGAAGATGAGACTTGTCCGACAAATCAAGCAAATACTATCGATCTACCCTCCGAAGTTGAATTGCTAGATAACAGTATCCTTACACTTAAAAGTCAGTTAAATTTACAACCATCATTAAATTTAGATTTTGAGTCAATAAATAAATGGCGATTCAAATCAGAAAAAATATTTTTAAACCAGAATTCATGGAATACTGATTTAATATATTTTACAAATGACCCTTATAATAAGCCACAGCTTTTACTCAAAAGTAAGAATTTTTCAGGGGAAATTAATAATGGAAAAATTAATTTATCAAGTAGTTCTAGTAAAATTATTTTAGATGATAAGTTTGTAATACCATTAGGTAAAAGAACTATTAAAGATAGTGAGGTTAATGCAAGGTGGGGGATAGGTTATTCAGAAGATGATAAAGATGGGGTATTCATATCAAGAAAATTCGATCAAGTCGATTTATCAAGAAATATTCAATTGGACATAATTCCTTATTTTTTGATTCAAAGAGCTATTCAAGGGGAATCAAATGCTTTTAGGCAAAAAAACTCATCTTTATTTAGTGATAATGTTAAGGTCGATAATTTAGATATATCTGATTATTTTGGTTTAAATGCATATATTTCTGGAACATTCTCTGACTGGCATTTAAAAATAAATTCGAATTTAAAGACATTAAATCCAGAAAGACTTTATGATTCAAATTCCTCTGATTTACAATTATCAAAAAATCTTATAAGCATAACCAATGATGAGACAAATAATTTTAATCAAATGTGTAATTATCGTAATTTAGTTAATCCATATAAGAATTACTCATTAGATTTTGGCTTATATGGTATTTACGATAAAGATGATATCTATACTGCTTATGGCGGTAAAATTTACAGTAATTACACGATTGAAAATGATAATACAGAAAAAATATATAGTTTAATCTTAGACCTTGGAGATTTCAATGCCAAAAGAAATGAAAATAATGATCTTTTGGATTTGAGAAGATATGGTTATATATCATCCATATCTCAAAATTATAAATTAGTTGATTTTGGTCTCAAAAACCAAAAATATAATCAAACTAATAAATTTTCTTCTAGTATCGTCAATCAAGGTCTTTTCTTAAAAACTAAGATATCTGCGGGCACTTATGAATATAGTAATGCTACTTCACAATCTATTTATTCCTTTGAGTTAGGTCCAAAAGTTGTTTATGGAAAGTTAAGTCAAAGTCTTTTTGATTTTACAGAGATCGAAATTATCCCTGAATTTATTGTAAAAAAAGGGAATAGTCCTTTTGCCTTTGATGAATTTAATAATGATTCAAGAATCAAATTAAGACTAAACCAGCAAATATTTGGACCAATTATTATGGGTTTTAATGCTGATTATAATATTAATAATAATTCGTCTTCTTATGGAAGTTTAGAAAATAAAGAATATTCAATAGGTATAAGCAGGAGGGCATATTCTTTAAATCTTTCTTATTTAGAAGAGGAAAAAACGATATTTTTCGGTTTTGAGATATTTGATTTTGGTTACAAAAATAATTCTCCAAGTTTCTAAAATTTTAACTAATCAAAAATTATTATTTAAAAAAGTTTTTTAAATATTTTACTTCATTAGTCTGATCACCTAATAAGGTTTTTTGTATTTCTTTAACTAGCTTTTTTATTCCTTTTTCTAAAGAAATTTTAGAATGCCAGCCAAGTGAATTTAATCTTGATATGTCTAAATTTTTTCTATATGTACCATCAGGTTTGCTCTGATCCCAATAAATCTTGCCATCGAATTCACAAAAGAAAGCTATTTTTTCAGCAAGTTCTTTAATTGATATTTCTTCTCCAGAACCAACATTAAGATAATAAAGCTTTTCATTATTATTTTTTTTTGGCGCGTAATTATCATCAGGATTCCATTTCTCTAAAACATGAATACAAGCTGAAGCAAAATCATCAACATGTAAAAATTCCCTTAATGGCTTTCCTGAGCCCCAACAAGTTACAAAATTAGAATTATTTTTTTTTGCCAAGATGAATTTCTTTAATAGTGCTGCTAGTACATGACTATTTTCTGTATGGTAATTATCTCCAGGACCATATAAGTTTGTTGGCATTAGTGAAATTGCATCAAATCCATATTGAGTTCTAATAGCTTCGCATAATTTTAATCCAGCGATTTTCGCTATTGCATAAGGTTCGTTAGTTTTTTCTAAGTATGAGCCTAAAAGCTCTTCTTCTTTAATCGGGAGATTTGGAAATTTAGGATAGATACAACTGCTGCCTAAAAATAGTAATCTTTTCGCTCCACTTAACCATGCCGCCTCTATGATATTCTGTTGGATCTTCAGATTCTCAGATATAAATTCATAAGGAAATTGACTATTCGCATAAATTCCACCAACTTTTGCTGCGGCAATAATAACAATTGAAGGTTTATTTTTTTTAAACCAGGAAAGAACATTCTTGTATGAGGTTAAATCGAGATCTTTTCTTGTATTAAGAAATAATTTACCTCCATAATTCTCATCGCAATATCCTTTTTTTATGAGTGATTTAACTATGGCTTGTCCAACCATTCCATTATGCCCAGCCACATAAAAAGTTTCATTTTTCTCTAAATAATTAAGCATTATTCTTTTGGAAAATTTAATTCATAACCTTTCTTAATTAAAAGAGATTCTTTTTTAGCTAACTCTTTGTCAGTTTTTATCATATCTGCAACTAAATCTTCAAGTTTTGTTTTTGGATACCATCCTAGCTTTTTGTTAGCTTTATCTGAATCTCCAACCAATGTATTTACTTCACAGGGACGAAAATATTTTTTATCTATCTTAATTACTATTTTTTGATTATCTTTTCTTCTTCCGACTTCATTAACTCCTGATCCCTCCCAATAAATACCACCCCAACCTAGCTCTTGAGCAGCAAGATCAATAAATTTTCTAACACTCTCTTGCCTTCCAGTAGCTACTACATAATCATCAGGCTTTTCTTGCTGGAGTATTCTCCATTGAATATCAACATAATCTTTTGCATGACCCCAATCTCTCATAGCATCAATATTTCCCATATATAAATATTCTGAAAGTCCTAGATCAATTTGTGATAGACCTCTTGTAATTTTTCTGGTCACAAAAGTTTCTCCTCTTCTTGGACTCTCATGATTAAATAAGATTCCGTTACATGCGTATATTCCATAAGACTCTCTATAATTTATGGTTATCCAATGTGCGTATAACTTTGCTACTCCATAAGGGCTTCTTGGATAAAAAGGAGTTTTTTCGCTTTGAGGAACCTCTTGTACTAATCCATAAAGTTCTGAGGTACTAGCTTGGTAAAATTTTGTTTTTTTAACTAACTTTAAAATTCTAATAGCCTCCAGAATCCTTAAAGTTCCAAGAGCATCGCTATTTGCTGTATATTCAGGAGATTCAAAACTTACTGCAACATGACTTTGAGCCCCAAGATTATAAATTTCATCCGGCTTCACTTTTTGGATGATATTCATTAAGTTGATGCTGTCAGTGAGATCACCATAATGGAGAAAGAAATTTGGATCCTCAGTATGGGGATCTTGATACAAATGGTCAATTCTTTGAGTATTAAAAGAACTCGCTCTTCTTTTTATTCCATGCACTTCATAATCCTTTTGGAGAAGTAATTCTGCTAGATAACTCCCATCTTGGCCAGTTACTCCAGTAATTAGTGCTTTTTTTTTCATATAAAAAATACTTTATGAAGTACTTATTAGATTCTATAATTTATCTTTATTATTATCCAGAAATTTATATTTTAAAAACTTATTTATTAAATTGATTAAAGTTCATAAGATCTTTTTGTATTAAAAATAAAAAATTATTTAATAGATTAAGCAAAATCAAAATTTAAGTACATAGTTAAACTATATTTATATATAAGGGGCTATAGCTCAGTTGGTAGAGCACCTGCATGGCATGCAGGGGGTCAGCGGTTCAAGTCCGCTTAGCTCCATAATCAATTCTTAATCAGAATATTTAATAACTTGATAGTTGGAATATTCTCCGATCTCCTTAAAAATTTTTTGACATTAAGTTAACGAATTTAATTATTTTTATCACATACTCTGTAAGTTTTGACAATCAAAATAGAGTCTTTAATTGTAAAGAAAATAGGCTTACCAGAAAGGACATTCTCTAAATTTATAGTATTACTTTTTGTTGAGTTCATTTTATCTTTTTCAATTTTTGAATATGACAAAGGTTCAATTTGCAATTTTGTTTTGATAAAAAACTTCAGAGGTATAAGGATTTTGTATTTCTAAAAAAGTATCTCGCGAATTAAAGGCGCCGATTTTTATAGATTCATTTTTTTTGTAAATCAATTTATCTGTTAGAAATATATAGGGATCTACAGGGTAATAAATGCCGGTGGGTGGATCCATTTTTAGAAATCCATTCCAAAGAACATGTTGTGTAGAAAATAAATTATTTTTTTGAGGGTCGGCAATTTTTGAAGAATCAAAAACCGACGCTTTAGATTTAAAAAAAAATAAAATAGTAAGAACAAAAGGAATAATTAGTAAAATAATTATTCGTTTGAATTTATGTATAACTATCATTTTTGTAGATATCTCATCCTTTATTATAATTTTAAAAAAATTTAAGCAAATGTATTAAATATTTTGTCATTCAATTTCTTAATTTTAATTAAAAAATCTTGGCGTCAATAATTATTAAATTTCACTTTGATTTCTAATTAAACTATCAAAAAGAATAAAAAAAAATTTATAATCGAAATTTAATTAAGATTTTATGATTCGTTTTTTAAAAAAACTTATAAAATTTACTGCAGCTAAAACAGGTATTCTTACATTATTAAATAAATTAAGGATTTTCTCATTCAAGAAGTATTTACTTGAATTAAGAATTTCACGAGTTCAAAATATTAAGCAACTTAGGCGATTAGCAAGGGATAATAAGAACACGTATTTTTTGGACTACGATTTACAAATAGATACTAAAATAAGAGAATTCACAAATTCAATTAAAGCTTTTGATATTGATTTAAATAATAAAGTAATTTTAGATATTGGTACAGGAACTTCCGATTCACTAGATTGTGCTTTGAAAATGGGCGCATTAGAAACTTATTTTATTGATTCAGATATCTACTTTGATAAATTTGCAAAGTTGAAAGGCCACAAAGGGTTACTAAGAGATTACATGATAAAACCATACTTCCCTGAATATTGGAGAAAAAAATTTGATGTTATTTATACTAAAGGATCAATTAATTGCATACTAGTTAATGAAATGGAGAAAACAAAAGCATCGAGTGATTTTTCCTTTGATGAGTGGGTTATGGCAATAAAAAGTCTTTTGAAAAAAGAAGGTAAAATAATACTTTTACCAGCTATGGGCAAACAATCTATGAGAATAATAGATGAAAAATATGATCTCGATACATTTTATTGGTGCGATGATGTTGAATCATTTAGACAAAGTTATTTCACTAAAACATTGCTAAATAACGGCTTCAAGATCCATGAAAATATAGAGGGAGTTAATCAATCTAAAGCTTTCCCATTTTTATATTACTATCAGAAATGAATAGCAAAAATTTAATTGTCGGAAGAAAAATCAAGGTTTTACTTATTGGATGTGGAAGAATAAGTATTAACCATTTAAAGTCAATTTTATTAAAAAATAAGGATTTTGAACTTATTGGAATCTGTGATAATAATATTAATCAAATAAATTCTGCAGAAGAATTAATTAAAAATTTTTCTAAAGAAATAAATTTTAACTTTGACATTTCGAAAATCAAAAAGTTTTCTTCAGAGGATGAAATTTATGAAAATATAAGTTCTGGTAATTTAAAAATAGATTTATTAGTCTTAGCAACCCCTAGTGGACTGCATGCATCTCAAAGTATTAGAGCGGCAAAGCATAAAATAAATATATGTACAGAAAAGCCTATGGCTACTACTTGGGAGGATGGTTTGGAGATGTATAAAGCTTGTAAAGAGGCGGGGGTTTTACTGTTTGTTGTTAAACAAAATAGATTCAACAGTACTATAGATTTGGTCAGAAGACAGGTTAAAAATGGTAGATTTGGGAAAATTGGGCTTGTAACTGTTAATGTTTTTTGGCAAAGACCACAAAGTTATTATGATCAAGATAACTGGAGAGGTACATGGGAATATGATGGAGGTGCTCTTATGAATCAGGCTAGCCATTATGTTGATCTTCTAGATTGGATGATTGGCCCAGTAAAAACTATTAATGCTTCAATAGCTACTATTGCCAGAGATATTGAGGTGGAGGATACAGCGGCATTAAAAATTGAGTGGAAAAATGGTGCTCTTGGAACAATGGCTGTAACTATGATTACCTATCCAAAAAATCTAGAAGGTTCAATAACAATTTTGGGCGATAAAGGAACTGTTAAGATAGGGGGAAAGGCGGTTAATAAAATTGAACATTGGGAATTTGCTGATAAACAAATTGATGATCAAAAAATTGAAAATGCAAGTTATGAAACTTCAAATGTATACGGATTTGGACATCCTCTCTATTATCAAAATATAATTGAAACTTTTAGAGGTACTTCTGAGCCTATATGTACTGGTGAAGAAGGTTTGAAAAGCTTGGAATTACTAATAGCTTCTTATAGATCAGCCAAAATAAAAAAAACCATAAACATTCCTCTTGAATAAATTATTTAATCAATTAAATTCTTATAAACCGTATAAAGTTTTTCTGATTGATGTTCCCAAGATAATTCTTGGTATTTATTATTTGACTTTTTAATATTTAGATTTGTTAATCTGGTTATTTCTGATTTTAATTCTGCCTTATTTTCTTTACATAAGCTAATACAATCAAATTCATTGGAAAGTAAATTTATTTCAGGCAAATCACTTGCTAATACATGTAGACCTGCAAACATATACTCGAATAATTTATTTGGCAAACAATAATAATCACTTAAAGAAATATTTTCTACAAGACACAAACCAATATCAGACTCATTTAATAAACTAACAAGGTCATAATGCGGAACACTTTTATGAAAATGAATATTTAAATTTTCTTCTGAAAATTTATATACTAGCTCTGATAATTTCCCTTCACCAACTATTATAAGGTGCTCATTAATATCTTTTTCAGAAAAAATTTCAAGAAATTTTTTAATACTCCTGCCTTCACTTAGTAAACCTACATAGATAAATATTTTTGAATTTTTTGGAATTTTAAATTTGTCTCTCAAATAATTTTTTTTATATTTATTATTTTTTTTAAGTTTCGAAATATCAGGGGAATTAAGGATTACTAAATTTTTTTTAATTCCAAGATGATATTCATACCAAGTTATAATAGATTCGGATACAGAAATTAACATAGAAATTCTGGTCCAAGATAATTTCTCAATAAGAAGAGTTATTTTAGAAAGTAAATATGATTGTCCATTTTTATTTGACTCTAATTCATGAGCATCATAAATAACTATAGAACCAAACATAATTTGGTTAATTATTGCTGAAGGAAGTAAAAATGTATCATGACAATGAATTATTTTTGGTCTCAGCAAAAAAATCTTTATTGTGAAAATTGTATTTGCTTCAATAAAGTTTAAAAAATATAAAATTGATTTAGGTAAAAAAATTAGTGATTTTGTTCTTATTTGAGATGTTTCTATTTTTAATTTAGTTGGTTGATAATTTTTATTATTATTAATTTTATCCTTGATTCCAAATGCTCTAACAGTTTTATTTTTTAATTTTTTTAAACATTCTAATTCTTTTAAAATTCTGGAATCATATCTTATATCAGTGTGTGATATGTGTATTATTAGATTTTTATTTTGTAAATTATATCTCACTAGAAACTAATATTGTTTACTAAGAATTTTGTTTATTAGAAATTTTGATTCATTTTCAAAGCATAATTCTTTTGCGGCATTATTTGAATTTAATTTTGCTTGATCAATATCATCGATCTCAAGATTATTTAATAAATCAACCATAGATTTGTTGTTGAAATCATCGGAAACAAATCCACAATTATTCTTCTTTACTATTTTAGACATCTCTGGCGATGGTCCAATTGCAACTGCTAATCTCCCTTGAATGAATTCAAATAGTTTGTTTGGTAAACAATTAAGCAGATTAAAAGTAACTGGTTTAACAAAAAACAAACCAATATCATAACTATTAAGCATTGATATTATTTGATCGTATTTTACAGGTTTTTTTAGATTTACTTTTTTTGAATTACCTAAATAATCTTTTATTTCGTCAAGGTAATTTTGGTTAGCTACAAGATATAAATCTAGTACAAATCTTTCATCTAAAGAATTTCCTATATCAATCATATCTTTTATCCCTCTTGTTTTGTATCCAATTCCATGATGCACAATTCTAATATTATTCTTATAAGTTTCCTTTACAGGTATATCTCTATATTTAGGTATACTTCTGAGTACAGATATATTACTTTTATATTTTTTCTTATAAGCATCAGCTATTGCTTGCGAAACAGTATATATTTCACTGCACTTTGGTAAACAATAATTAAGTATCGCCACTCTTATTGGAGATATAAGAAATCTAAATTTTATACTTTCGGTACTTTGTGATTCATAGTACTCCCTCGCATCAAAAATGATTTTTGAAATATTAGCAAATCTTGTCGCTTGAGTTAAAAGAACTATATCTTCAACAATGATATAATCATAATTTGAAAGTCTAATTTGTTCTTTTTGTTTATCTAATAATGGATAAAGTCTTTCATAGTAAATTGGAGGTAGAGAAGGGTTTTGTTTTAAATAGAATTTAAAAGCTGATAATAAAGTAAATATTCCTTTTGCTAAGTAAGAATTACTCCAATTAATAGTTTCAGAGCAGATATAAATATTTTTAAATATTTTTTGATTTTTTATTTCACTCTTTTTACCTTTAAAAAATAGGTCCACTTGAATATTGTGATTTAATAAAAGTTCTATTAATCTATTCGGCCTTGGATCCCCAAAAGGACTTGAGGAAGTCATTATTAAAACATTCATTTTAACTTTTGAGAGTATAAAAAGAATCTTTAATCAAATAGAAAATAACATTAAAAAAATTCTTGAATAATTTTTTGATTAAAATAGAAATACGCATAAATTTTCTAAATCTATTGAGCTTATTTTGATGATTTGGATACATGGTGTAGTCAATACATTCACTATTTAAATATTCATCTAGTTTTGATGAATTTATATTTAATTTCTTTGCTACAAATTCTTTGTCCTCAATTAACCTTTTTTTATCATAAAGTGGCTTTTCAAGTTCTTTAAGGGCATCCTCTCTTTTAATTTGTTTCGATAAAATTAAGCTAGATAAATGAGCTTTTCTTTTGTCGTATCCAAATTTATAAGGTAAAAAATGGCCTTGAAAAAACTTTGTCCAATGAGATTCATAATGCTTTCCTCCATAATACTTCCAATCAAATTCTTTTTTTAGAATCTCAATAGCTTCTTCTTTGTTATATTCTATTAAATCTAGAGGTCTTATAACCTTCATTTTTATTAAGAAAGGATATTTAATAAAATAAGAAAAGAAACTTATGATAGGAAAATCATTTAACTTTCTTTTTGAGAATTTTTTCGAAATATACCTTATGTGAGTTGCATCCATTGCATCATAACCCCATGACGTTGGAAGAATACTTTCAGTGGCAAGATTACCACCGCTAATAACATATTTAATTTTGGATTTTACGGCATAATGATATAGAGCGGCGAAGAATGCATGATCTTGAGGGACATCTTGATTAGCAACTCCCGATTTTAAAAATGCCAACTGTAGATTTTTAATATCCTGCCAATTTACAACATGGGTAACTAAATCAAAATTAAGTTTTTTACATATATTTTCTATATTTCTAACTGCCAATTCTGAATTCCATCCTGCATCAACATGTACCACTAAAGGCCTTAATCCCCATTCAGCAATTTTTGTAGCTACATAAGAACTATCAACCCCCCCTGAAAGACCAATAATGCAATCATATTTTTTGTTTTTCCCATAAGATTTTATTTTTTTTACAATCCTTTCAATTTTTTCTTTTTTATCTTTGGTATCAAATAAGGAACTAGAAATAAATTCATCAAAATACCTGCAATGATTACAAATATTATTTTCATCAAATGAAATCTCTGGGTCAGTTGTATCCATTACACATCTTGAACACATATTATAGGGCTTGTTTTTATCAACGAAAGCAGCTTTTTTAATAAGCTTCGAATAATCTTTTACCTTGATGGCCTTAAATTTTTTTAATTTGGCTTTTGGTTTCAAACTTTTTTAAAAATTCCTATTTATTATCGCATATTTAAAAAAATAATTTATAAATTATTAAATCATTTGCTGTAAAAAAGTTTTTCAATTAATTCTCTTTCAGGATAATTTATAAGTACAGCATCATGAGGACCAAAATATACAAAAATACTGCCTGCTGCCACTGCAGATAGATCAGTTCTGCTTATAGCAGAAACCATATTTTTTAAATTACCTGCACCACCTAAGCCAATTGAGGGAATTTCAATTGACCCTGAAATTGTACTCAAAAAATTTAAATCATAACCTTTTTTAGTCCCATCCAAATCAATAGTTTGTATTATTAATTCACCAATCCCTGAATTTATAAGATTATTGATATGTTGATTTATTCCAATTTTTTGTTTCTTTTGTCCATTGTGAGAATAAAGATATCTTTTAGAAAAGAATGATTTTTTAACATCAATGCAGCCAACAATACTTTGTGAACCAAAAATATTTGCCGCATCTTCAATAACTTTATAGCTATCAAAAGTTGCAGAATTTATAACAACTTTCTCAAACCCTAATTCAAAAATCTTTTTTACTTGGTCAACTGATTTAATACCTCCTCCATAACCTAATGGCATAAAAGCCTCCGCTGCAATATCTTCTAATAAATTAAAGTCGGGCTCTTGTTTTTTTTTGGACGCTTCAATATCTAAAATTAATATCTCATCTACTTCTTTTTCATTAAATATTCTCACTGAATTTATTGGATCACCAATATATTTAGGGGATTTAAATTTTTTTGTTTTTACTAATCCTCTTTCTTTAACAAGTAAAACTGGAATAATTCTTGGGATATCCATGATTCTTAAAGATTAGCAAATGCTTTCATAAGAGATAATCCATACTTAAGTGACTTCTCTGGATGGAATTGGGTTCCCCATATATTATTTCTATTAACAGTACTGCAAAACTCAATTGAATAGTTTGTTGTGGAAACAATGTTTTCATCCTCTTTGCATTTTATGTAGTAAGAATGAACAAAATAAAACCTTGCCCTGGGATCAAATTTTTTAAATAATAATGAATCTTTTTTAATATTTATTTTTCTCCATCCCATATTAGGAATCTTCACTTTACCTTCACTTTTGAATTTAAAACATTCGAAATCAATCCAACCAAGTCCATCTTCTAGTCCTTCCTCACTCTTTTTCCCTAAAATCTGAGCACCAAGACATATTCCTAATACTGGCCTCTTGAAATCTAATGCAAATTTATCGATAGCTTCTCTTAATCCCGATTTATTAAGCATTTGCATTCCATAATCATATTTACCCACACCAGGCAGTAATAATTTTTCGGCAGATAATATATCATTTTTATCCGAAGAGATTTTTACATAAGCACCGGCTTTTTTTAACATATTTTTAACCGAAGATAAATTACCAACTCCATAATCTACTATTACTATCATTTTTTTTATTTAATTATTAGCTCCAATAACCAGTGTTTTTCATATCTATTAACTCTGATGCGCTGGCCCATAACCATAAAATAGAAGAGTTATTCTTTTTACCACTAAGATGCTGATCAAGATACCTTGTCATATCCTTTTTCTTATAATTTTTAATTGATTTTAGATTATTATCGAAAATCCTCTCTTTGATCCAATTTAAAAATAATTTATTTTTAATCCACTTATCTTCAGGAGCCTGAAATCCGACTTTATCGATTCTCCATAAGATTTCTTTAGGTAAATAATTGTCAAATGTTTTTCTCAATATATATTTACTCCAACCATCAAAAATAAAATAATTTTTTGGAATTGTCATTGAAAAATCTAAAAGATCATAATCTAAATAAGGGTATCTACATTCAATACTATGAGCCATTGAATTTCTGTCTCCACTGTAAAGATTACTAGGAAGTGACATTTTTGTTAATTGATACGCAAGTTCTAACTCAAAAAAATTATTATTTTCCCCAGACCCTTTTTTTAAAAGTTCGTGTTTTTTATATTCTTTATTCTTGAAAGCAGAAAAATAAATCAGTTCACTAAAATTTAGACCTGGATTAATTGTTGTACGCCTTTTGAAGTTCTCATAATTTTTTGATAAATTTCTTAGCCTAGCATTTCTAATTCTTCCCAATGTAATACTGTTATATAAACCTTTAAACCCATTTTTTGGATTTGCCTCTGAAACTTGAAAGGCTTGAAGGTATGAGTCATATCCAGCAAATAATTCATCTGCACCTTGACCATCAATAATCACTTTATAATTTAGACTTTTGACAAGTTTCATTAGTGACCATTCTAAAAACATTGATATCCCTGGGATTATAGTTTCATGGTGCCAGTGCATTTTCCTTACATCTTTAATAAGGGATTCGGGATCAGGTGTCAAAGCTGTATTTTTTAAATCAATATTTGAAAGTAATTTATCTATATAAAATCCTTCGTCTATAGTTTCGTCTTCAGGAAATCTCACAGAAATTGTGTTATCGACTTTAACTCCCAAATTGTTACTTTTGTTTGAAAGTAATGATACAAGTATTGATGAATCTAATCCTCCTGATAATGCTGAAGTAACAGGAACATCTGAACGAACTCTTAAATTAATAGAGTTCTTTAATTTATCAAATAATTTAGTTTTGATAATAGAAATATCTTCGTCATGAACTTCATAAGTTGGCTCCCAATATTTTTCTTTTTTTATTAATTCACCATTTATATTGAATTTCATAAAAGTTGCTGATGGAAATTGTTCAATATTCCTAAATAAAGTTTTTTCAGAACCAAAAATCGCGTCTTGATTTAGCAAAATATTTTCAAATATATCAAGATTAAAGTTTGCAAATACAGATGGATGAGCAAGAATCGCCTTTATCTCTGATGCAAATATAATGCTTCCGTCAATGATTTTAGAGAAAAATAGAGGTTTCTCACCAAGCCTATCGCGGCAAACGAATAGTACTTTTTCTATATCATCCCAAATTGTAAAAGAGAACATTCCATTTATTTTTTTCATCATGGCATCCCCCCACTGTTGGTAACATTGTAGAAGTACTTCCGTATCACTATTAGTTTTGAAACTTCTGCCTAGGCTTTTTAATGTTGTTTTTAGTTCAACATAGTTATAAATTTCACCATTGAAGTTAATAACGTAGTCTCCAATCTGCATTGGTTGATTTGCAATTTCCCTTGTATCTATAATTGCTAATCTTCTAAACCCCATCTTTATTGACTTTTCATTAAATTCGTATTCCCAATGGCCTGCTCCATCTGGACCTCTATGAGTAAGAGTATCTCTCATTTCTATCAAATGAGATAATGAAAGCTTATTTTTAGGATCTATTACTGATACAAAACCGCACATAAATTATGCCCAGGAGGATACCCTACTTTGAACTTTATCATTTGTGCTGCCTGAAATCCAAGTGCAATCGAAATGAACTAATGGGGGCCCGCTCCAATTAGTTTCAGGAACTTTAATATATTTGATGTATTTTTTAGAGATTTGTAAATCTCCAGTTTGAGGATTTCTTAATCCTGGTAATAAAATATATTCCCCTACTCCTAATTCAACTTTTTCATAGCTTAAGTTAAGTTGATTATCTCCCAATTCAAGTATTTTTTTTATTTTAATTTCAAAGGCCCATAATCCTTCCTTTGTAAGAAAAATAAAAGATAAATTTGATCTTTGTTTAATATGTAAATTAATATCTAATTTTAAATTATCCCCAGTATTTATTATTAAAAAGTTTTGAATGTTATTTTGCAATTTTAAAAATGATATCTGACCATATTTTTCAAAATTAAAAGAAAACAATTTCTGAATAATTTTATTAAATTTATTTTTGTTCAGATTAAATTTATCTGAGTAATTATTACTTATTTTAGGTTCTTCATTGGTGGAATGATTATTAATCATATGATTCCTATATTCAGCTAATACCTCATCAGTAGGGCCATCTTTCCTCAATAAGCCATTATCAAGCCAAATAACCCTATCACAGTATTCTCTAATTTGATCTAGTGAATGTGAAACAAGTAAAAGGGTTGTATTAGAAACTAAATTACGCATTCTGGTTGAGCATTTATTTACAAAATAACCATCTCCTGCACTCAAAACCTCATCAATGATTAAACAATTAGGCTCTAAAGAGGTAGCAGCAGCAAACTCCAAACGTGCGAGCATACCAAGAGAATATGTTTTGATTGGATAATTTATGAATTCATCAAGTTCAACAAAATCAATAATTTCTGTAATTTTAGATTTATTTTTCTTAGGCGAAAACCCATTATAAATAAGTGCATTTTTGATATTTTGAAGTCCAGATAGATCTTTATTAAAACCGAAACCACTTTGTAATAAAGATTGAATATCTCCTTTGGATTTAATTTTGCCTGATGAAGGTTGAGTTAAGCCCGCTATAATTCGCATCAAAGTTGTTTTCCCAGATCCATTATGTCCAATAAAACCAACTTGCTCTCCTTGAGAAATATTTAGTGAAATCCCTTTTAAAGCCCTTTTTATCTTGGTCATTCTAGAATTTATACCTAAGTAGTATTTCATCTGAGAGAGTGGACTACTATGTAGGTGATATTCCTTTGTGATATTTTCAATATTTATGATTAATTCTTTTTCCATTTTTTTAATAGGAGTTCAAGATTATGTTTTAGGAAATTTATTGATAATGAATTGTTCTCGAATTCTCTTTCAGGATGCCACATAATTGCTAACCAAGGGTATTCATTATGAACCATTGCTTCTATATTACCTTCCTCTGAAAAAGCAATAGCTTTAAACTTATTATTATTAATTTCTTTAATGGAAAAGTTATGAAAACTATTAACTAAGAAAGTTTTTTCTTGATTTTGATTATCAATTATATTGACCTTATGGTTTACATTTATATGATCTATTGCATTTACTAATTTTCCTCCTTGCGAGGAATGAAGATACTGCATGCCTCTGCATACTGCAAGAAGAGGTATTTTAAAAGCAATAGAATAATTGATTATAATTTTTTCTAAATAGTCTCGATCTGGTTCGCTTCCTATATTATTTCCTCCGCTTAGAACAAAAAGGTCAACTTTTAACTGATCTAGCCAACTTTGAATATTTTTACTTTTATTTGGAATAGGAAATAAATTAATGTTTTGATTAAGTATTTTTTCCAAGGTTTTTTGCCATGAATTATCTAAGCAATCCCTTTTTTCCAAGAAAGGTTGCCATTCATCGATTCTTTGAGTTATTACTATATTTATAATTCTGCCTCCTGGTAGTATCTCTTACTTATGCAATTTATTGTAATAGGATAATCAGCCTTAAAACTATTAAATGTTTCTTTGCCTACTCCCATAACTGCAGGAATATTAAATTCAGAAGCTCTAATAGCCATATGTGAATTGGGTCCTCCAAAGGCAGTTATCAATCCTGCGATTCCCATTGCAAATAAATAATCATAACCAGGATCTGCATTTTCTATCGCTACAATGCAATCTTTGAGATTTTCATTCAATAGTGAGTCCTTGGAAACAAATCTTAAAAGACTCGTTTTAATATTATTGGTAATGAAGGATGGCTCTGATTTGTCAGTGGTAAAGAAATAAACTTGATCAGGGTCTGAGAGAATAGTAGGAAATGTCAAAAGTTCTGAAAGACTTTTTTGTCCATATCTTATTTCAGTATATTGTTTAAGGTTCAGTTCTGAATTAAAAACACCCCAATTTTCTTTTGAATCATTAAGCCAAAAAATTAGGGGCATACAATCTATTTTATTTTCATCAATATTCAATTCTTTTGATTTATCTGAAAGTCTATCTAGTATTAATGATATTATTTTTGTGAAATTAAATTTAGAATATTCTCTTCCATATATAGCTTTCTCAAGAAAAGATAAAAAACTGTTTGCATTTAAATTTATCCCTATTTTTTTTAATTCTAAATTGATTAGTTTACTTTCTGAAGAGGTCCATTGAAAATTACTAAATTTAACTGGCTTTGCATTATTTATAATCGGATCGAGATACTCTTTATAATTTTTATGATAAGGCTTTATTTTTATATCGTACGTTCCAGGTCTAAGATGGCCATATTTTTCAATAAATAGATCTTTGCTGATTTCTCCTTTTTTAACTTTACATGCATCTTCAGTAAGCATTTTGCCAATCCCATAAATATTTTTTAAGAGTTCAGTTGATCTTTCTTTAGAAAAAATATTTTTTTCTACTGCTGACTTAATAAAGCTTGCCGCTACAAATCCTGCTCTTGCTAAATGTGCAAAAGAAAGGGTTCCTTTTTCTTTACATAAATTTATCGATTTATGTAACCAATCTGAGAATGGTTCATCAAAAAATTTTATTTTGTTAATTTCTTCATTTATATCATCTATACTTTCATACTCCTCAAAGGTCTTTTTAATTATATTATTTGTAATTTCAATATAGTTTTCTCTAATAAATTTTATTTCAGAGGAATTAAATAAATTTCCTTTAAGTATTTCTTTTTCCCAAAAGTAAAAATTAAAGTCAATACATGTTGGAATAACTTCGAACTCGATTTTATCATGTAATGATGGATTTTCTTTTAACCTTTTAAGAGAGTTATTTATAATTTTTTCTGCTAATTTATAATTAATTTTGTTTGGTATAAATGAATTAAGACTTGCTCTGACATCTATAAATGCATGCCCCCCAAAACATCTAATAAGTGGATAATTCCTCACATCTCGATATCCAACTTCGTGTCTTTGTTGAGCCCAAATTTTGTCTGTAATCAACTCTTTATATAGGTCTAAAGCTAGAGGACTTGGCCTCAATCCTATTATTTCTGCAGGATTCCAGTCTGCCATTACGCTATAAATTGTGGAATTCCCTATAATTCCTCTCTGTTTTTGATTTAATTGATTTAGCAAAACATTTATTCCTTTCAAAGATTTGTGAACAGTTTTATCATTTGCTCGATCAAAATTTTTAGATTTTATTGATAAAGGTCTTACTTGTAGTGTTATAACATCCCAATTATTAAGAATTGCAAATTCTATATCTAGAGAGTCGTAGATAATTAATTCTTCAATTTCTTTTGTAACTTCATATAATTTTTTTTCTAATAGAGGTAATTTCTTTAAATCTGAATTGTTAATATCTCTCGCAATTTTAAGTGTTCTTTGACTCCTACTTGAACCTGAAGTAATTACGGTAGTGTTCTTATCCTCTGAAAAATTAATATTTATATATGGAGAACCGTTCTCTATATCTCTCGAAAAGATTACACCAATTATTCTTACATCTTTTAGTTGAGGTTGTACTAATACTTCATCTAAAAGATTAGATGAATCATAAGATTCAAAAACATCTAATATAGATTTTTCAAGTTCTTTTTTATCTAAACTTATATTCATTATAGATTTAAATTTGCCAGCATTAGTCTTTCCTATTTGATCTTCATTTTGAGCACTAGATCTGATTATTAGTAATTTTTCCTCTCTAAATTTAAATTTGATTTGATTTATAATTTGCTCTTTATTCTTATTAAATTCTTCTCTTGTAAAAGTATATAAATCTAATATTTTTGATTTTTTTAATTTGTTTTTTAATCTGTCTAGAGTTGAAGCTTTTGTTCCAAGACTAAATCTTGCTATTGAATTTATATTTTCTAAGTGAGCCCATTCATCTGTAACGTTTATATTTTTTATTTTATTTTTATAAGAGAATTGAATTATTTCTGATAAAAATTTAGAGATATGTTTTGATCTGTATTTTTTATAATTTTCCTCCGCCAGCGAAATAAAATCGGTAACGTAAATTTTAGGTATTTTTATTAACCCAACGAATCTGAAATTTTTATCTTTTAATGATATTTTTTCTTTCTTATTTTCCTCAATAATTTTATTATCTTTTAGTTCATCAGTTACAACTTGGATGGAAAAATCCTTATCATTTGATATTTTTTTAATTAGTTTCTCTTTGAAAAGAATATCAGAATAACAAATATATAAATCACTTTCATTTTTTATTTCAAATCTATTTGATCTTACAGCAGTTAAAAAAGACTGAAAGCTGCCAGTTTTTTCCCAATCTTGATTGATATCGTACTTAAGAGAAGGAAAATGTTTAATTATTGAATTAATTTCATAACCACCAACATAGAATACATTTGGTTTTATTTTTTTAAATGCCTCTAATTGAAAATCAAGAACTCTTTTTTTAAGAGTTATTTGTTGGAGACTAGATGGATTGTTATTAAAAAAATTAGTGCCAGCTCCTAGGATAACTAAATTTGGTTTCATAAGAATAATTTCCTTAGTGTTTTTTTTCTAATTTCCTTATGCATCCATAGATATGGAAAAACTTTGGTATTATTTTGAGATTTACAGGGTAGTTTTTTTAAATCATAATTTACATTTTTTTTAATTGTATCAATTAAGAGACTTGCTCTTAAGTGTGGATCGTAGGAATATAATATTGCTCTATAGACTAGATCATCTTCATTATTATCTAAGGGTTTTTTTAAGCAAAAGATCTTCTCAAGTTCGAAGCTTTGAATTGAGATTAATTTTCCTTGATCGATTCTATGATTCATGTAAAAACAACTTGCTCCAAATTTTCCCGATTTTAATCCTGACCATAATAAGCAATCAGAACCCCTATATCCTGGAACTATGCCAGGGTGTATATGTAGTATTTTAATTTCTTCATTTTTTAATAAATTTTCAGGAACAATTCCCCCATTAGTATATAAAAAAGTATGATTTTTATTTTTTTTAATTAATTGCTGTAAATTTGGATCATCATAATCTAGGAAGTTGAAAATCTTTACTTTATTTGTCAAAATATTTAAATTGAAATTTTTAGAAAAATCTATACTTTTAAATTTTATTTGATCTTGTATATCTTTCGCTAAATCCTTGAATTTATTATCTAATTTAGCAAATTCATTTGATAATATACAATCTTTTTTCACAAATAATTTTGAAAAAAACAGTTTAATTTTATTTTTAAGATTATCTTTTTTTTGGAAATTTACTAGCCAAATAGCTTCGATCTTATAATTATAATTTTTAAGATACTCTAAATAAATCCTTGTAGTACTACAACTAATATCTCCAATTACTATAAGGTTAAGATTAGTTTTCATAATATGTAATTAATTCATTATTTGTAATTTCTATTAATCTTTTTAAATCATTGATGCCTCTATTATTTTTTATATGCCTATCAATTCCCTTTAAAATAGTATTTAGGAAAATAATATCATTAGTTATATAAAAAATTTTTAGAAATGAAGTTAATAGTAATATAGTTAACTCATTAGATAGTTTTTTAGATTTATTAGAGGGAATAAAATCCTCAAAACTATAATAATGATATAGCTCATTTGAAATTTCAATTTTTCTAGCAATTTTTCTTGCTGTGTTTATAAGCTCATTATTTAATATATAATCGTTATCTTTAACAGTCTTTATAAAATTTATAATTGAAAAAAAATTTTTTACATTTTCTGCTTTGAGGTATTTTTTTAAATTGATATTTTCGAGAATCTTGTCAATATCATTATATTCTTCAATTTTGTAAATTTTATATAATTTATTTTTATTTTGAAAATCATTATAAATATTTAAATCTTGTGTTGTATCAAATTCTAACCAACCATTACTTACATAAGAAGGGTATAACTTAAAGTTAGCATTTATTAGATGTTGCAAAAATGATGTCATATCTAAATTATCATAAATATTCTTTGAAAATGAATATCTATATTCCTCAAGTATTTTTTTTTGTGTGCCTTTGGAGATTTTTATAAGTCCGATATATTGCGCTTCAATATCTTTTTTACTTTTACTTTCCTTTCCAATTTCTTTTATAAAACCGTTAGAAAAGGTTTTAAATGATTCAACATCTTTCAAATAGTTTTTCATCCTTTTAGACCATAAATCTTCCCATTTTTGATCACTCGTTACTACTATATCGCCCTTTGTTTCTTTTAATTTTTCAAGAATATTTAATTGATAAATTATGTCTGCATAACTTATTATTAGATCGTGTTTATCATCAAAAATTTTTTCTGCTTTAAAAAGTGTACGCACCATATTAGTCTTCTTATATTCTTTATTAAGAAATAGCTTGCAATTTAATCTTTTTAGTAATTGATATTTATAACCCCCAATTATAGAAATATCATTAATCCCTGCCTTTCTTAAAATTTCAATTTGCCTGACAAGAAGACTTACATTTCTAAATTTTACAAGTCCCTTTGGAATTTCATTTGTATAAGGTCTTAGTCTTTTTCCTTGACCAGCAGCAAGAATAATAGATTTATACATTTTCTTCTATAAGATTTAATATTCTTTTTAAAGCCCTTTCAGAACATTCACCTTCATTAAATAAGAATTGTTTAGAAGAGAAATTTTGATTGTTGTTTGTCTTTTTATTTTTTTCTAATTCATTCACAGCGCTTATTATTTTTTTAAGATTAGGAGGTACTAAAAGTCCAATATCTTGTCTAATTTTTATTTCAATCGGTGCAATTTTTAAATTTTTCCAATTTTTATTCGAAACTTTTTTTGCTACATCAACTGAGATTAATTGTTTATTTCTTAGAGCAGAAAATTCTAAATTTATACCAGAATAATCACCAATTAGTATATCTGCATAGAATATTGCAGCATCCCCATCAAATGGTGACTCAAATGTAATTAAATCTTTTTTACTAAGTTCAATTATTTTTTTAAAGTTTGAGGATTTTTCATTAAAAAAAATTGGATGTGGTCTAAAAGTAACATCGTAATTTTGATATTTTAATTCTAATGAAAGCTCAGGTCCAAATTTATCAAGAATATTATCTTTGCCCCAGCTTGGAGCTATTAAGATTTTTGTTTTTTTAGGCAAAAATTCTTTTGTTTGATTATTTAAATTGAAATTTGCATAATCTTCTTTAAGTAAATCTAATTTTCCATAACCAATATTACTTGTAGAAATTTCTAAATTATATTTTTTATTTAAAGCTTCAACTTCAGATTTATGGTGAGGTCCAGCACAGAAAATCTCATCAAATCCCCAAAATGCATCTTCAGGATAAATCATATGGAGACTAGAAAGAGAATGAGGCATATGAATTAACTTCACAGCATTAGTTTTGTAAATATTTCTATTTATTCCACTTGAGGCTGTAATACATAGTTTGCATTTATATCTTGCGGATTTTTTAAAGCTATTTTGTGGACCATCAACTATTTCAATATTTTTACTTAAATACATATTTTTTATAATAGGTTTTAGCTTTCCAATTACAGATAATTGAACCTTGATTTTTTTTGAGTGGCACTTTATGAGTGTACTTCTTATCCAAATTTCATCTATAGGAGAAGAACAAAAAAATTGGATATCATATCTATTTTTTTTGAATAATTTTTTAATTATATGCATTATTATTATTTAATTTAAATAACATTGTTGAACGTCTTCGATCTCTAGCCGGCCATGAATAATATCTTCTGTTTTTTAAAGATTTAACACCTTTCATTTCATAGAATTTGTTTAAATATTTTCTAACTCTTGTAAGATCGTCATCATAAACATAAAGACTTGGATCTGTTTCATCTTTCCTATATTCTAAAGAAAAACCATTATTCAAGAATGCATCAATTATGTTTTGAGGTTGCCTTAATGCAAAGTAACTATGTTCATCGACTTGTGTTCTTAAGATAACTCCTAACGTAGGAATTACAGAATTATTAATCATTATGTATCCATTATTGTGTAAAACCTTCTTTAAATCTTGAATAAATTTATTTAAATCCAAACAAAACATTATGCAAGCTCTTGCAAAAATAATATCAAATTTATTATTTAATGTTCTTTCAATATTATCTTCATTGATATTGTATTTATATACATTAAAGTTATGAACTGATTTTGCATAGGCTATGGTTTTTTGATTTATTTCTGTTAAGGATACTTGGGCTCCTAATTTACTAATTTCGTTTATGAAATATCCATTTCCTCCCGAAATATCAAGTATTTCTTTATCTTTAAAATTTAATTTGAAGTCTTTGATATAAGTACTAATAAATTCTTTTCCTTCTTCTTTAGAGATATCAATATGGACTTTATCTGTAAAATAATCATACATTTTTTCCTCACTAATAGCACTTTGCTTTTTTAAGTCATTTATTGGTAAGAGAGATAAAGGATATCTATTCTTCTGGATAGACCATCCATCTCCACAAGAATCACATAAAATCCAAGATCTTTTA
>MDTE01205257.1_pt1 | contig 23298 bp, 24 predicted proteins | sample 811231 | NCBI WGS metagenome assembly MDTE01 (sample SAMN05326651, study PRJNA326480) | marine metagenome | isolation source: seawater | place: Indian Ocean: Red Sea | collected 2010 | reverse complement strand
TTCGGATTCCGCTGTGGTTGCTCCGGTTCGCCGACGATGGCACCGTCACCTTCTCGGAGGAAGAGCGGGACCTGGTGGGCGACCTCGATCTGACCGTCGCGGATCTGGATCATCACGGCCCGGGCCTGGTCCTCGACTACCAGGACGGCGACCGTGAACGCGTGCTGCTCTGGGCCGAGTAGTCACCACACGCCTGCTTGACAAACCTCCGGAGTCCGTTTAAAAAAAAGTCAATGGTCTCAACGCCTCAGCGGCGGTGGCTGACCCTGGCCGCCGTGGTGATGCTGGTCTCGCTGGCGATCGGACCCGCCGGTGCGTTTCTGCACGGCCACGAAGCGGGCTCGGTTGACGACCATTGCGCGGTGTGCCATGCGCATCACGCCTCCACAATCGACACGCCACAGTTGCTCGCCGGGCGTCAGCTCAGTACCCATGCCCCGTCTCCGACGCGTGTCGACGGCGAGCGCGATGTGCTCGACGGCGTACACCTCTCGCGCGGCCCCCCTCGACTCTTCTCGCTGTAAGTCCGTACGTCCGTCCTCGAACATCTAGCGGGAGCGCGCGGCCGTTGACGGCCGTTGCTACGTCGATCGCAACGCGATCGGACGTCCGGGATTCATCGATTCTGGTGAGAAGACGATGCTGAAAGCTACCGACCTGACAAAGACCTACAACGGTGTAGCCGCGCTCGACCGCCTCAACCTCGAGGTGGCGCCGGGCGATGTCTTTTGCCTGCTCGGAGCGAACGGCGCTGGCAAGACCACCACGATCAACCTGTTCCTCAATTTCATCGAGCCGTCGGGTGGTACCGCCCAGGTCAACGGGCTCGACGTGACCCGGCAGCCGCTCGAGACGAAACGCTGGCTCGCCTACATTCCCGAACAGGTGATGCTCTACCGGCACCTGACGGGTCTCGAGAACCTCGACTACTTTACGGCGCTCTCCGGCACGGACCACTACCCACCGGACCAGCTCCGCGCCTTCTTCAAGCAGGTCGGCCTCCAGGACGGAGTGGCTGATCAACGCGTCTCCACCTATTCGAAAGGGATGCGCCAGAAGGTGGGCATCGCCATCGCCCTGGCCAAACAGGCGAAAGCGCTGCTGCTCGACGAGCCGACGTCCGGTCTCGACCCCAAGGCGTCGAACGAGTTTTCGCGACTTCTGCAGCGATTGAGCGGTGAAGGCGTGGCGGTCCTCATGGCCACTCACGACCTTTTCCGGGCCAAGGAATCGGGTACCCGCGTCGGCATCATGAACCAGGGCCAGTTGAAGCAGACCCTGACCACCGCCGAGATCGGTCACGCCGACCTGGAACGCATCTATCTCGAACAGATGCACGACTGAGGGAGCACACCATGACCGCAACGATCTTCAAGAAAGAGCTCACGGAAATGCTGCGCGACGGTCGATTCCGCTGGCTCTCGACATCCGTCCTGGTCCTGTTGGGGGCCGCCGTACTGATGGGCATGGCCCACACACGCGACGTTCAGACCCAGCACGAGACCGCGCAGGCCGCGGCACGCCAAGACTGGGTGGGCCAAGGGGAGAAGAACCCTCACTCCGCGGTGCACTACGGCACCTATGCCTTCAAGCCCACCATGGCGTTGTCGGCCATCGACCCCGGTGTCGATCCCTACGTCGGCGTGTCGGCGTTTCTCGAAGGACATCGGCAGAACCAGTTCGAGTTCCGGCCGGCGCAGGATGCCACAGCGATGCAGCGATTCGGCCAGCTGACTGCCGCGACGGTGCTACAGCTGCTCATCCCGCTGCTGGTCATCGTGATGGGCTTCTCGGTCTTCGCCGGCGAGCGCGAGCAGGGCACGCTCCGTCAGCTCATGAGCCTGGGCATCAGCCCCGGCCGGCTGGCGCTGGGCAAAGCGCTGGGCGTGTCAGGCGCGCTGGCGATCGTGCTGGTTCCGGCGGCCGTACTTGGCGTCGTCGCCCTGACCCTCGCGACTCCAGGGGCCGAGGTGGCGGCGGACGCGCCGCGGCTGGCGATGATGGTGGGGGCCTACCTGCTGTACTTCGGGGTGTTCGTTGCCCTCTCACTGGCCGTGTCGGCCAAGGCGCCTTCTTCTCGCCTGGCCCTGGTCGTCCTGCTGGGTTTCTGGATCGTCAACGGTCTGGTGGCCCCGCGCGCCGTGACCGACGTCGCCCGCTCGCTCTACCCAAGTCCCTCGTCGTTCGAGTTCACCACGGGGATCCAGGCGGCGCTGGCTGATGGTCTCGACGGCCAGAGCCCGACCGACGCCCGCATGGCCGCCTATCAGCAGGAGGTCCTGGCTGAATACGGTGTGGACAGCGTCGACGAGTTGCCGATCAGCTTCGCCGGGCTTCGCTTCCAGAAGAGCGAGGAGATGGGCAACGAGGTGTTCGACTACTACTACGGCGGCCTGAACGACACGTTCGAATCCCAGAACCGGGTACGCAGCCTGAGCGCGGTCGTGGCGCCGTTGCTCGCGGTGCAGTCGCTCTCGATGGGCCTGGCGGGCACCGACGTGGCGCAACACCGCCACTTCTCCGAGGCCGCCGAAGAGTACCGACGGATGTATGTGGGGCGGATGAACGAGGATATCGCCCAGAATGCCGGCGCCGGGCGCTACGTGGCGGAAGCCGGCCTCTGGGCAAGCGTCCCCGAGTTCGACTATCAGGCGCCGTCGGTCGGGTGGGTTCTCGCAAACCACCGCCTGAGCATCCTGCTGCTGTTCGCCTGGCTCGCCGTGGCCCTGACCCTGGCGATGCGAGCCGCCTCGGCTCTTCGCCCCGTCTGATCCAGGAGACAGCTGGTGCTCGGTCGAATCATCCGGCACGAATGGACGAACCTGGCGGCGGACCGCACGGTCTGGGTACTGGCCGGCCTCATGGCGCTGATCAGCCTGTATGGCGTGTACAACGGCGCCACCTGGTCGGCCTTCCAGCGAGAGAACATCGCGATGGCGCTGGACGAGGAACGCGACCGTTTGGCCGGGCACCGGGCCTTTGTCGAAAGCGGTCAGGAGCCCGCCAGCCGATTCCGTAATCCGCTCAGTCCAGACTCGGTCGGGGGCTCGATGGGACGGCGCTACGCCTATCTGCCTCCGGCCCCGCTGGCGCCGCTGTCGGTTGGACAGAGTGACCTGTATCCCTACTACTTTCAGGTCTCGACCAACAGCAAGCAGTCGTTTCTCAACACCCACGAGCTCGAGAACCCGAGCAACCTGCTATCCGGCCGCTTCGACCTGGCCTTCGTCGTGGTCTATCTCTTGCCCCTGCTGATTCTGGCCCTCAGCTACGACCTCCTGAGCTCAGAGCGCGAACAGGGAACCATGGCGATGTTGCTGTCTCAGCCCCTGCCGCTGTGGACACTGGCACTCGGCAAGATCGCGCTCCGAGCTCTCGTCGTCCTGGCGCTGGCACTTGGGTTCTCGCTAGCCGGGTACACCGCCGCGGGTGGCGCCCTGGCCTCCATGGACGCACTGCTGCTCTGGATGGCAGTCGTCGCGGCCTACAGCCTGCTGTGGTTCGGTCTGGCGGTGGCCGCCAATGCACTGGGCAAGGGCTCGGCCACCAACGCCATGCTGCTGGCGGGCATCTGGCTGGTCGTCGTGGTGATCACTCCAGCGGCGGTCAACCTCGTCGTGACGACCAGCTACCCGATTCCCTCGAGGGTCGAGCTGGTGCAGGCGCTCCGAACGGCGACCGAGGATGCCAACGCGCGGTCGGCCGAGGTGCTCTCGCAGTACTACACCGACCATCCCGAGTACCTGCCGGAAGGCGAGCAGCCGGACCCGAACGACTTCACGCTCCGCTCCTATGCCGTCCGCGAAGACGTGGAGCGGGCCATGGCCCCCGTACTCGAACGCTACGACGGCCAGCTTCTCCGACAGCAAACTCTGGTGAACCGTCTGAAGTGGCTATCGCCAGCAGTCGTCGCGCAGGAAGCGTTGAACGACATCGCGGGTACCGGTCTGGCCCGCTACCAGCATTTCTTGGGCGTCGTCGACCGCTACCACGATGAGTGGCGCAGCTACTTCATTCCCAAGGTCTCGGCCCGGGCGACCATGACCACCGCCGACTATGACGCGATCCCGGTATTCGAGTACCAGGAGGAGTCGTTCGGCGAGATTCTGGGGCGTGTGTCCGCAGGCATCGTGGGGCTGGCCCTACCGATGCTGCTCGCGTTCGGGGTGGGAGCTCGAATCCTCCGCTCGTATCCAGTTGTTGGCTGAAGTCAGGAAACGACCATGAAGACGTCACAGGCGACCATCGACAAGGCCGCCATCGGTATCTCGCTCGTCTGCACCGCCCACTGCTTCGTCACCCCGGTCGCGATCGCGCTGTTGCCGGCGCTGAGCGCAACGGTGCTCGAGGATGAGCTGTTTCACTTCGCTCTTCTCTTCGCGGTGTTGCCCACCAGCCTGCTGGCGCTGGGGCTGGGGTGTCGCCAGCACAAGCGTGTGACGGTCTTCGCGACCGGGTTAATCGGACTGATGGTGCTCTCGCTCGCGGTGATTCTCGGCCATGACGGCCTTGGTGAAACGGGCGAGAAGGTGACGACGGTCCTGGGGGCGACTATCATCGCGTTTGCCCACACCCGCAACTTCACACTGTGCCGCGAGCAGCGGTGCCATTGACGGAAAGCACAACGAACGGAGGAACGATGGGAGCAATGAGTTCGAGATTCGTACAAGTGGCCTGCATCGCTATGTCCGCCGCAGTACCCGCCACCGCCCAGGACTTCTCGGCCGGTGACCCGATCGGCGCAAGGAGCGAAGCCGGCGAGTGGCGGCCGATGTCGGACAACGTGAAGGTATATGGCAGTTTTCACTTCACTGAGAGCTGCACGTTCGACCCGGGCAAGAACCTGATTCTGGCGATGAACGCCGGCAACCGGACCGAACCGAACGACAACGATGGCTACGTCTCGCTCATCCATCCTGACGGGAGTGTCCACACCCCCAAGTGGATTGGTGCCAGCCGGGACGGTTTGGAGCTCCACGATCCGCTTGGCAGCGCCATCAGCAATGGCGTCCTCTATACCGTTGATTCCAGGCACGTGAAGCTCTTCGACCTCGAGACGGGCCGCCCCCTGCGTTCCATCCCCGTCCCGGACTCGACGCTCCTGAACGGCATCGCGGTGACCGACGATGGCACGGTGTACGCGTCGAACACGCGGCCAGCCAGCCAGATGTGGAAGATCACGGCGGACGGCGAAGCCTCGCTGTTCGCGGAGGGCGCTCCCCTCAATTCTCCGAATGGCGTCGCCATCGACCAGGACGGCAACATCGTCGTGGTCAACGTCGGCGACAACGCCGTCATCACCTACGACCAGAACGGTTCGGTCGTGCGGACGGAGCAGAGCGCCGAAGGGGGCAGTGACGGGGTCGTGGTCACCGCCGATGGCACCAAGTACGTGAGTAGCGTCCGCTTCGGGAGTGTGTCCCGGATTCCGCCCGGCGGGAACGCCGAGATCATCGCGTCGGGTATCCCGAGTGCCGCGTCCATGTGCTACGACTCGTCGCAGAACCAGCTGGTCATTCCGATGAACCCCAACTACGCACTCGCGTTCGTCACGCTGGACTAAGAACGCGACCTGAGGAGAACGCAATGCAGAGATTGTGCTTGGTGGCGATCCTGGCGGTCGCCGTGTCGTGTGGCGGCGGGGGCGACCCCGAGCCCGTCGAAGAGGCGGCAGCCCCGCCCGAGCCAACGCCAAGCGCCGGGACAATCGAGCGGCTGGATCCGGCCTTCGACGCACTGGTGTCGACCGACGCGGTGATAGAACACCTCGCTGACGGCTTCGGCTTCACGGAAGGACCGGTCTGGGTCGATGATGGCGACGGCTTTCTGCTGTTCAGCGACATCCCGGGCAACAGAATCGTCAAGTGGGAGCCGGACGGAACCGTCAGCGACTTCCTGGCACCGGTCTTCGAAGGCGAGTACGAGAGCGGTCTGGTCGGCTCGAACGGCATCACCGTTGATCCCGCCGGAGACATCGTCTTCACCGAACACTTCAACGGGCGGCTGTCGCGGATCGCGGCCGACGGCAGCCGAAGCGTCGTGGTCGACACCTTCGAGGGCGGGCGCTTCAACAGCCCGAACGACCTGGACTATCACTCGGACGGCACGTTGTACTTCACCGATCCTCCCTACGGACTGCCCACGCCCGACGATCGGGCTCAGGATGTCAACGGCATCTATCGCCTCGCTCCCGATGGTGAAGTAACCCGTCTGGCCGACCAGGAAGGGCCAAACGGGATCGCGTTCGCGCCCGACGAGTCCCGGCTGTATGTGGCCGACAGCGCTGCCGGTTTCTGGAACGCCTACGGCGTAGAGGCGGATGGAACGCTCGGAGAGGCGGAGCTGCTGCTCGACGCCAGCGGCGTGGATGAGCCAGGTGCGCCAGACGGGCTCAAGGTGGACGCACAGGGCAACCTGTGGGCCACCGGCCCCGGAGGCGTCTGGGTCATCGCTCCGGACGGACGCCATCTCGGCACGATCAAACCGACGGAGGTCCCGGCCAACGTCGCCTTCGGCGATGACGACCGCCGCACCCTCTACATGACGGCCCGCACCGGGTTGTACCGCATCCGGGTCAACGTGGCGGGCGATCAGTAGGCTCCCGCGGTGCACTCGCTGCCGGTCATCCGACGCCGCGAGTCAGGACGTCCTGGTGGACATTCTGGGCCCGGGCGGCGAGAACGTCAGACAACGGAGGACGGTGTCCGTGGGATCGAGCTTCCGTCGGGCGGGAATTGAGAACCAGGACGTTCAGACCCAGCAGACAGACCGCTCGAGAAAGGCGGGGTTCGCGCGACCGCGGCCTGAAGCAGCAACGTGCCGCAGGGCGTCCTCGGAGGAGGCCCTGCGGCGCGTACCAATCGGCCGACACAGAGACGCCCCTGCCTAGAAGAAGCGCATCGAGTAGCCGACCCTCACCCCCCGGCCGATCTCGGGTGCAAGGTCCTTGATGAACGACGTGTGACTCCGATACAGCTCGTCCGTCAGGTTGAACCCGCTGACGGTCACGATATGAGCCACGTTCGACCGCGACCAGACATACGACGCCCGCAGGTTGAGCAGCGAGTAGCTGTCTGTGGTCGTTTCGTCACGGAAGACGCTGTCCTGCGCGGAGCTGAACACCACTTCCGGACTGACGGTGAACCCGCCATACGGAATGTCGAGGCTGAAGCGGGCACGTAGCGGCGGGATCCGTGGCAGCGGTTCGTTCGTCCCCTTCAGCTCGGCGTCCACGAAGCCCAGCCCGACGTTGGCCCAGAGCCGGCTGCCCAGTCGCACGCTGCCTTGCGCGTCGACGCCGACGAAGCGGCTGTCACCTTGCAGGACATTGGCCACCTGGAGGTTGTCGACGATCTCGGTGGTCCGGTCGAAGAACACGAAGTTGTCGATGTCATACACGTAGAAATTGACCGAGCCACGGGCGCCGGCGGACTGGTGCCGCAAGCTGAAATCGAGCCCGACGGTCGATTCGGAATCGAGGTCGGGGTTCCCAACCTCGAACACCAGGTTCCCGGGGTGTGCCCCGAAGAAGTAGAGCTCCTCGAGGGCTGGGGCCCGGTAGGAACGCGTCAGGTTCGCCACAAAAGCGTTGCCCGCACCAAGATCGACGTGGGCACCGAAGGATGCCGACCCGCCGGTGAAGTCCCGGTCTCTGGCCTCGCCCGGTTCCAGATCCCCGTGGCCGCCCTCCTCCTCTTCGTGGTGGCCCTCTTCCTCTTCGTGGTGGCCTTCTTCCTCCTCGTGGTGGCCCTCGCGCTCGCCCACGGAGTAGTCATTCCGCTCGACTCGCCCCCCGAACTGCAGGGTAAGGCGACCAAAGTCCACCTCTTCGTAGGCGAACGCGGCGAAGGAGGTCTGGTCGGTCGCGGGAGACAGAGCTTCTTCGCCCACCACCGAGAACTCGCGCACCTGGCCCCAGAAGCCGAAGCGCCCTGACAGCCGACCCGCCTGGGCCTGATTGATGTCGGCCCGTACGACATAGGAGCGGTTGGCGAACGTCGTGCCGACCGCCTCGAGTCCGTCTTCGATATCGAGCTCGTCGTGCTCCCAGTCGATCACGTTGAGGACGACCTGGAACGACTCCACGATCCGCGTGCTCAGGTCGCGCATGCCGAAATCGAAACGGCCGACACGTCGACGTGAGTCGATGTCGATGAGCAGCTCTTCCTCGTGCTCGCCCTCCTCCTCGTCATGATCGCCCTCATCTTCGTGCTCCTCCTCTTCGTGGTGACCATGGAACTCACCGGCGAAGGGGGTACCGTTGCGTCCGTCCTCGAGAGTGAACCCGCCGCTTGCAAAGAACCGGTCTCCCGCATAGGCGACACCCGCCCGTCCGGTCGAGAGCCGGGTCTTTGAGTTCTCGACAGCACCCTCCGGGGTCTGGTAGTCCTCGGTTCTGCGAGATCCGCCGCCCGCCCAGACCTGGAAGTTGTCCTGCCCGTGCTGAACCGACGCGAACGTGCCGGCCTGACCGTTGGCACTGCCCGCGTCGAAGCTCAACTGCCCCTGAGTCCCCGACGCGCCGGCAGTTCGAAACTGCTCCTGCGGGGTGATGGCGTTGACGACGCCCCCAACCGCGTTGGAGCCATAGAGCAGGGTTGCGGGACCGCGGACGATCTCGAGGCGATCGAGGCCGGCAGGATCGGTGTTGATACCGTGATCGCCCGACTGGCTGGACAGATCTCCGTTACGAATGCCGTCCTCCATGATCAGCACCCGATCGCCGTCAAACCCCCGAATGATGGGTCGGCTCGCACCAGGCCCGAAGCTCCGCATGGCGACGCCGGCCTGACCTTCGAGTGCCTGACCGAGGTTGCCCACCGGATCCGCCACCAAGTCGAATGAGTCGAGGGTTGACGTCGAGTTGAAGGTCTCGAAGTTCGTAGCCGTCCCACCGGTCGTCGCGGTCACCGTGACCTCTTCGTGCACCGGCGACAGAACCAGCGCAACGTCGACCGCCGTGTCGGCGCCGGCCACGACGGTGACGTTCTGGCGTGCGGCGGTCAGGCTCTCGCGTTGGGCCAGAATCTGATACTCACCGGGCGGCACGTTCGAGAACGCATACGCTCCCCGTTCATCGGTCGTGGCGACCTGACCGGAGCCAACGAGCAAGACCACGGCGCCATGGGCCGCCGTCGAGTTCTCCCCCAGCGTGACAATACCGCGGACGGCCCCGCTCTCCTGTGCCAGGGCAGAGGTCGCCATGAAGACCGTTGCCACAGCCAATACCGCTCGTATCTTCAGTGATGTACGCACTTTCCCTTACCTCTACTCCCAAGACTTTCCTCTTGTATAACCAGAGCGATGGACGCCGACTCGACATGGGCGCACGCACCCATACGAGCGCGGCTCGTGCAGAAGCCGCTCGGCGCGCATCGCAGTGAACGAAAGCGGAACGTGAGCTAGGCGGGAGGAGCGCGTGGGGAAAGCCGATACCCGCGGTCCACGGCGAACCGAGCGACGCGGCCGGATTGACCGATCGACTCGGACCGAACGCTCGGATCAACCTGAACTGCCGGAGCTAGGTCGGCGACGGAGCTGTCTCGAAGGTGGCAGACAACGCAGCAGTTGTCGTCCTCGCCGAGTTCGCCGTGCCAGACGAACGACGCGCCGGAAACACCGACCAGCGCGATCATCGACGCGATGATCCGCACGCGCCAGCCCGGGTGGGCCGGCGCACACCCGCTCGGCACTGCTCCGCTACTCCGCACGTTGAATCACCCGGACGGATCTTGCCACAACTAGCACTTATATGCAATCAACTTGCAACAGAAAATTAATTGCGTAAAATCAGGTAGGCCTAGCGGACCGGGGACGACACCCCTGACAGAGGGATCACATGACCGCGCTCGGCCTTCGCACGGAGGTAGGCTTCGTTCCGTGAGCAGACCCCTACAACGTGGCTTTGCCGTACGACCCCCTCCAGGCCACAGACCCGCACCTGCTCGACCTTGTCGGGGTTGTTGGTGAGCAGACGGAACGGCCGCCCACCGAGCAAGTGATGAATGACCGCTGCAGCGTGGCGGAAATCGCGATGGTCGTCCTTGAATCCGAGGGCCCGATTGGCTTCGTAGGTATCGAGCCCCTCTTCCTGCAGCAAGTAGGCCGCCGCCTTGGCCCAGGAGCCGATCCCTCGCCCTTCGTGCGCGGCCATGTAGACCAGCAAGCCCGCGCCGGCCTCGCTCATCTGCCTCATGGCCGTCCTGAGCTGAGGCCCGCAGTCACAGCGAAGAGATCCAAGCACATCTCCGGTGAAGCAGGTCGAGTGAATGCGCACCAGTGGTGAGTTGGGCTGGGCAACGAAGTCGCCGAACGCCACAGCGCTCACGTGCTCGCCCGCGGCAGCGCCGCGGTAGCCAGTCCCCGACGCGGCAGCAGCGACGTACCACCGTGCCGCGACTTCGCGGTGGTCGAGCGCCAGGGGCATCGACACCGGACCGATGAGGTCCAAGGTCTCACCACCCTCATCTTGTGCAGCGAGCGTCGACTGGCCACTCAACCGGACGGGTATGCGCCGCACCCACCCGGCGCTGGCGAGACGCTTGATCGACTTGGTCGTCGGTACTGGAGCCATGCTTGCTGATCTCGTTACAGCGAGCACCAGTCTATATCGCAAGTTGCTTGTAATTTAAACTCGTGTCCCACAGATCGTCGGTCGTCGAAATCCCGTCGACTCGAACTTGCGCCGGCAAGCCGGATGCGCCTAACTTACGCCTCATGGCTGCACTCTCCGGGCACGATGCCAGACGGTGCCTGCACGAGGCGGGGTTGCGGGCAACGGCTCCCCGCATCGCGGTCCTGCGGCTACTCGCGTCCAGCGACAAGCCACTGTCTCACTCAGAAGTTGTCGCGGCCGTCGGCGATCAGGATTGGGACCAGGCTACGCTCTACCGAAACCTCCTCAAGCTCGTCGAGTTCGATCTGGCTCGAGTCGCCACCAACGCTGGAGGGGTAGCGCGCTACGAAGCGCGCGGAGACGACGACAGTCCACATCTGCATCCCCATTTTTCCTGTCGGAGCTGCGGGTCGGTTGAGTGTCTCCCCGAGGTCAAGCTGATCGGATCACTCGACCGTCGATGGAACCAATCGTTGCGAACGTCCGAGTTACAACTGATCGGCGATTGTCCAGATTGCCTCGCGGCGCAGCGGACGAGCTCACGAGAGGGTCCCCGTAGGCGGAAGCGCTAGATGCCGATGGCGTCGACAGGCTTGACTCCGGCGAGTCTTTCCGCCTTGAATGGGCCGATGCTTTTTTCGAGGTGGATCGTGGCAGCCGCTACGGTGTTGCTCACGCTGAGCGCACCGCTAGGCGCGGCGCTTCACGAGCACGTCCTCGACCCGCAGTCCACCGAACACGCGGACTGTGACGTGTGTCACCTGCGTCATCTGTCCGGGATCTCCTCCGGGGGTGCGCCTGCTCAGGCCGCCCTGACGCTCGTCGCCCGCAACATCGAGGCCCCGGCGGATGCCGAATCCTGGGCCCTCCTCGGCCTCAGCCCGACACGCGGCCCGCCCGCGTAGCCCCCGCTGTCGCACTCGCTTGCGACAAACGCCTTCACTGCAATCAACGTCCGGGTTGTCGGCAACGGTGCCGACCGCGGTGCCAGCGCTCGCGTGAGCGCACCGGGAGACCACGGGCTCGCCCCCGGCACACGGGAACACGACACGAGAACGTCGGGAACGACCATGAACAGCCGTACGGCGCTCACTCGGCGGATGGCGGCAGCGATTCTGGTGGGCAGCGCATGTCTCGGTCTCGCCGTGATGGCTCGCGCGCAATCCCCGTTGGCGCCAGCGGCGCCGCCCCAGACGACACCGCCGCTGCCCACGCGCTCGTCAGACGTGTCCGGTGCGTATGTCGGCGACGTTCTGTACGTTCATGCTGCGGGCCCCGGCGAGACGGCCCTCTACACACTTGCTCCAGGAGATACGTCCTGGACGACGGTCTGGACCGGCCCGCCCGTCGCCGGGGCGGTGGTGGTCGGTGACGGCGACGACCTCTACCGGGTTGGGGGCGCCGGGGTCATGGGCACCCGGCGAGCCCTCGCCAATCTGCAGCAATGGGATCACACCAACCGCCACTGGATCGACCTGACGCCGATGCCGTCGGGGAGGACGGACCACGCGGCCGTGGTGGTCGCCAGCGGCCCTGGGACGTCGGTGTCCGAACCACGTGCGGAACCGACGGTCCCCTGGTGGTCCGTAACTCAACTGGTCTGTCTTGACGACGACGCCGTCGGCATCGCGTGCGACGTGACGATCCACCTGGGCGTCGGAACCCTGCATCGAATCGTCTGGGGAACCATGCAATCCGTGGGGCAGCGGGCCGGCGCCGAGCGTCCGACAGCAAGCGCGGCCTATCCCGTCGTCGGCTGACGGACTCCGACCCACGACGAGCGCTGGAACCATGAAGAGCCGCAACCGGCTGACCGCGTTCGCGACGCTGTTGATGGCGTGCGTCCTGCTGCCGGCCGGCTCTCTGCTTAACAGCCACGACGAGAACGAACCCCCCGGCGACCATCATCACTGTGTCGTCTGCTGTCACCACCACTGCGTCGGGCTCGTGGCCTCTGTGTCGGCCCCGGCGACCCTCACGACAAAGCCTGAACGGGTCGGTGTCGCCTACCAACTGGAGAACGGCGAAATCATCTACGTGCCGGAGGCGACATGAGCGCCATCGCAGGTCTACGACGATGAAGGACGCATCCCTGCGGAGCCACCCACCCTTCATCCGCCAACTCGGCCAGAGCCGCGAGGGACGGCTGGCCATCCTCGGTGCCGCGCTGGCCCTTCCTGGACTGGTCTGGACGGAAATCCTGGGCCGCGAGGCGGAACTGGTCGACTACTGCTCGCTGGCGGCTCTCGCGGTCGCCGGCTGGCCGGTGATGATCAGCGCCGTCCGTGCGCTCACCCGGCAACGGAGGATCAACATTAATGTCTTGATGTCGATCGCGGCCATCGGCGCGGTCATCATCGGCACCTACACCGAGGCGGCGATGGTGATGGTCCTGTTCGCGGTTGGCGAGCTCCTCGAGTCCCACGCGGCTCGTCGGGCCAGGCAGTCAATCCGCGACCTCATGCAGGTCGCTCCGGAGCAAGCAACTCGATTGGGAACCGCCGGCACTCCGGAGAAGGTGTCGGTCGAGGCGCTCGAAGTCGGTGACCGTATCGTCGTTCGACCCGGCGAGCGGATTCCGATGGATGGCGCGATCGCGTCCGGCCAGTCGATGGTCAACCAGGCGCCGATCACGGGGGAAAGCCGGTTGGTCGAACGCGGTGAGGGCGACACCGTCTATGCCGGCACGGTCAACGGCCCAGGTGCGCTCGAGGTAGTGGTGAGCCGCCCAGCATCGGAGACGACCATCAGCCGGATGATCCGCCTGGTCGAGGAGGCTCATGATCGCAAGGCGCCCGCACAGCGATTCGTGGATCGGTTCGCGCAGATCTACACCCCGATCGTCGTGGTCCTGGCCTTCTTGGTCGCAGTGGGACCGCCGCTGCTTCTCGGCGGAACGTTTGTCGACGCGTCGGTGCCGTCCGAGGGCTGGCTCTATCGCGGTCTGACTCTGCTCGTCGTCGCCTGCCCTTGCGCCCTCGTGCTCAGCACGCCAGTGTGCATCATCTCGGCGATCACCAACGGGGCTCGATTCGGCGTGCTCTTCAAGGGGGGCCTCGGGTTGGAAGAGTTGAGCCGAGTGCGGGCGATCGCGTTCGACAAGACCGGAACGCTGACAGAAGGGGCGCCAACCGTCGTCAGCGTCCGGGCCGCGCCTTGCGGCGACTGCAACGACGTCGACTGTAGCGACTGCAACGACCTGGTCGCGCTCGTGAGCGCGGTCGGACAGCGAAGCGAACATCCGCTCGCCCGCGCCATGGTCGACGAGTCGATCCTGCGTGGCGTCGAGACCCGCTACGCGGTCGCGGCCGACGTCGAGGCGCTCACCGGGCAAGGCATGGTTGGGCGGGTCCATGGCCGACAGGTCGAGGTAGGCAGTCATCGGTACTTCGATGACACCATCGCCCACGATGCCGACCACTGCCGACAAGCCGGGGAAGCAGCCACGGAGGGCCTGACCCCCGTCCTCGTCAGTGCCGAGGGGAACTACCTCGGTCTGCTCACGCTCTCTGACTCGGTCCGCGCCACGAGCCAGGAAGCACTCCAGACGCTCAAGCAGATGAAGCTGCACCTGGTCATGCTCACCGGCGACAGCGCGAAGGCGGCGGAAAAGGTCGCGGCCGAAGTGGGCCTGGCCGAGACGCTCGCCGACCTGTTGCCGGAGGACAAGGTCCAGGCCATTCAGTCCCTGAGGAACCAACGAGGCAACGTCGCGATGGTCGGCGATGGCCTCAACGACGCGCCGGCCCTGGCGACCGCCGACGTGGGCATCGCGCTAGGCGGACCGGCCGGCGGGGCCGATCAGGCGCTCGAGAGCGCCGACATCACACTCCTCGGCGGAGATCTACGACGCCTTCCGTTCGCATTGAAACTGAGCCGGATAGCCATGAACCGCGTTCAGACGAACATCGTGGTGGCGATCGGCTTGAAGCTCGCGTTTCTCGGGCTGGTGGTTGCCGGCTTGGGGACGATGTGGATGGCGGTCGCAGCCGATGTCGGGACCACGATTCTGGTCACGTTAAACGGCTTGCGACTGCTGCGGAGCCCCCAACCGGAGGAAGTATTCGAGGGGTGACTGCGAGCAACAGGTTCTGGCTTGAAATTTGGTAGCGGTACGGCCAACCACATCATCCATGTAAGTACTTGAATAAACAGATACTAACATAGAGCCAGTGTTATAGTTGCCCCCAAAGTTGCCCCCAGGACGGAGGGCCTACCATCTTGCGCTTGTTCCTACGTTGGCCCAACTGAGCGGACCTTCAAGCCAGTCCGAGTCTCTTGCGAGAACTGCCACTTTCGGTCTCGGCCGCGGGCTCAGAACCTGCGCGGTTGTGGACCTGAAGTCCTAGATAGTCGCGGCTTTTCAGGGTCGCGCTACGTGGTACGGGCTCTGCGCTCTGCGGAGCGTGGCCCTGCCGTCGACGACCTACGAACCGCGGCAATCCGCGTCCGGCGTTCTTCACCAAGTCGTGCGCGAACACTTCGAGACGTTTCGGACGCAGGCCGCCAACCTGCGCAACGGCGAGGGCCTGCCCAGCTTCGTGGAGCAGGAGTTTCGCGACTTCTTACGTTGTGGCGCCCTCGGCGGAGGCTTCGCCCGGTTTCGGTGTACGGGGTGTGGGTTTGACCGGCTCGTCCCGTTCTCCTGCCACGGCAGGGGTTTCTGTCCGAGTTGCGGTGGGCGCCGCATGGCCGAGCGTGCCGCCCATCTCGTTGACCACGTCTTCCCACGGGTGCCGGTGCGCCAATGGGTACTGAGCCTCCCGCACCGCCTCCGCTACCGGCTGGCGTGGGACCACGACCTCTGCCGCGCCGTGGTGGGCTGTGCCCTGCGGGCAATCCTCGGGTTCCTCCGACGCCGCGCCGGGGACGCCGGCGTCCTGGATGGACGCGGCGGCGCGGTGACCATCGTGCAGCGCTTCGGGGGGGCGCTCAACACGAACATTCACTTCCATACGCTCGCGATGGACGGAGTGTTCGCGAAGGACGGCGACACCGTGCGCTTTCACCCCAGCGAGTCACTCGACGCGGCCGATGTCGATGAGATCCTTGCCACGATCACGGCCTATCTGCGACCCGTGCTGGCCCGACATGGAGCCGACGCCGGGGATGGCACCGTCGAGCCGGCTGATCCGGGAACGGAGGAGGCTCCCGTGTGGGCCGGACTGACCGCCGCGGCCGTGCAGGGGCGCGTCGCGCTGGGGCCACACGCCGGCGCCCGCGTCCGTCGCCACGGCGTGCACGTGACTCGCACCGAGCCGCCGGGGCTCAGACCGTGTCACGCACGCCACAACGGCTTCGATCTGCATGCCGGCGTCTGGGTGCCCGCGGAGGACCGAGACCGCCTGGAGCGGATCGCCCGCTACGCCCTGCGGCCCCCGGTGGCACAGGAGCGGCTCGACTGGACCGACGAAGGGCACGTCCGTTTGGAGCTGCGACACCCGTGGTCGGACGGGACCACGCATCTGGTGTTCGATCCAGTGGAACTGCTGGAGCGACTCGCGGCGTTGACGCCGCGGCCCCGCATTCACCTGCTGCTGTACCACGGCGTCTTCGCGCCCCGCGCGGCGTGGCGGACGCGCGTCGTCCAGTACGGGAAAACGCCCGACCCGACCGCCCGTGATGCCCACGAGGGCGCTGAGGAACATCCAGACGGGATGGACCGTAGTCACGGCCACAATTACCCCTGGGCGGAGCTGATGCGCCGGAGCCTGGGCCTGAATGTGCTGGCCTGTCCCCGCTGCGGGGGGCGACTCAGGCTCATCGCGCTCATCGACGACCCCGCCGTCGTTCGCCGCGTGTTGCAACACCTGGACCTGCCGACCGAGGTCCCCGAGGCGCGGCCGGCACGCGCGCCGCCGCTCCTCGCTGGAGCGCCTCGCCATGACGCGGCCGACGAGTTCTACGTCGACGACCCCGCCTGACTCGCCTTTCTGAACCGTCAGCACGCCCGACGTGCGTCTCCCTGCCTACAACGGGCCTTGACCGGGACCCGCAGAGCGGACATTCTCGACACGAAATGCTTGGCCTGGGCAGTAATCCGCCTGTGACAGGAGGCCGAGGGGCGTCACTCTGCGTGACAGGAGGCCGAGGGGCGTCACTCTGCCTGTCGAGGGGTGTCCGAGGGGCGTCGAGGGGTGTCCGAGGGGCTTGGCTTGTCGATCGGGGGGCGTCTAGAATCTCCTATCGTCGAGGAGGGCCGTGATCGGCCAGGACCTCGCCGACCAGACGGCTGAGGTGCTGAGGACCCTGACGCCACGCGAGGAGGAGGTCATTCGCATGCGCTTCGGCCTGGGACATGACACGGATCGCGCGCTCGAGGAAATCGGGCGCAGCTTTGGGTGACACGCGAGCGGATCCGCCAGATCGAGGTGAAGCCGTTGCGCAAGCTGCGGCACCCGTCGCGGTGGAACCGGTTGAGCGCGTTCGTGCAGACCAAGTGACGCCGGCGGGCGTCACGTCACCGGGCCGACCGCGGCGCCGTCGCCGGTGACCGGAGCGGCCCGGTGGACGCCGCCGGCGAGCCCGGCCCAGTACCCGCCCGCAAAGACCGCCAGGCCGCTCAACATCCCGGGCATCGCCTCGTAGACGATGGTCTGATCCCATCCAGCGGCCCGCCATGTCGCCGTCACGGCCACGCCGGTCAGGAGCATCGCGATCGCCAGCCCTTCGCTCGGCCGGTGTCCCAGCGCGTAGACGACCATCAGCGGTCCGAACGCGCTGGCGAGCGCGGACCAGGAGATGAGGACGAGGCTGAACACGCTCGCGTCGCCGTAGAGCGCGATGCCCAGGGCGAGCGCCGTCACGCCGACGGTTGCCAGCTTGGTCGCGGTGTACCCGCGGAGCCGTTGCCAGCGGAAGTCGCGGGTGATCGCCGCCGTGCACGCCAGCACCAGCGAGTCGGCGGTCGACATGGTCGCGGCGAAGAGCCCCGCGAGCACCAGCCCGGTGAGCACCTGCGGCAGGAGCTGTCCGGCCAGCGTCGGCAGGGCCAACTCGGCATCGAAGGCGGCGGTCTCGGGCAACAGCAGGCGGGCCGCCAGGCCGGCGGCGATCGTCAGGCCGTAGAAGGCGGCGAACCACGAGTAGTAGTAGAGCCGGACCCGGGGCATGTGGCGCGCGTCGTCCATCGCCATGAACCGGACCATGATGTGCGGCTGTCCGATCACGGCGAACCCGGCGAACAGCCACCCCAGCACGAAGAACAACGGGCCGGCCGCCGAGCCGGCCGCCTGATCCGAGGGGAACCAGTCCATGTAGGTGGGTGACACGTCGCGGAGGCCGGCGACGAACGCCGTCCAGCCGCCCACCTCGCCGACCGCCACGACGCACATCACCGTCATGGCGACCACCATCACCGTCGACTGGGCGGCGTCGGTCCAGATCGAGGCGCGGATGCCCCCCGCGACGCAGTAGCCAAGCACGATCGCGGCCCCGATCGCTGCCCCCACGCCCTCTTCCCACCCGAACAGCACGAACAGCGCCTTGCTGCCGGCGTTGAGCTGCGCGGCGGCATAGGTGCCGAGGAAGATCACCGTCACCAGACCACCCAGGGCACGGAGCCTCCGGTAGTCGGTGCCGTGCCAGCCGGCGACGGCGCCGGCGAAGCTCTCGGTGCGCTGTCGCTCGCTCGTGACCCGGAGCCGGCCGTGCACGAACAGCGACATGAGGAAGTCGCCGACGAGCCACCCCACCATGAGCCAGATCGAGCAGAGCCCGAAGGTGTAGGTGAAGCCGATCATCCCGACGAACATGTAGCCGCTGTTGTTGGTGGCCACCGCCGAGAGCGCCACGAGCCAGGGCTGCACCCCCTGGCTCGCCAGCAGGTAGTCGTTCCCCGTGCGCTGCCGTTGGACCGCCGACAGCAATCCCACGGCGACGAACACGCCCAGACAGAACAGGAAGCTCGCCAGGATCATGGCGACGGTTCGAGCGGGACGACCTCTTGCCGCGTGGCGATGTGCTCCGGCCTGGGCGGGAGGCCGCAGAATGGATCCGCAAGCGTGTTGTCGATGCTGTTGTAGACGAGAAAGACGTTGGTGCGAGGCTCGGGCGAGATGTTCGACGCCGACCCGTGCATGGTGTTGCAGTCGAAGAAGACGGCCGACCCGGCCGGGCCGGTGGGCGCCACGATCCCGCCCTCGCGCGCCAGCTCCGAGAGACTGTGCTCGTCCGGCACGCCATATTCTTGCTTTCGGAGCGACTGACGGTAGTGGTCGGGCGGTGTCTCGCCGACACAGGCCACGTAGGTCCGGTGCGAGCCGGGCATCAGCATCAGCGGCCCGTTGTACGCATGGTTGTCCGTCAGCGCGACCGAGACGCTCACGGCCCGCATCCGGGGCATGCCGTCTTCGAGATGCCAGGTTTCGAAGTCGGAATGCCAGTAGAACTCCTTGCCCACGAATCCCGGCTTCAGGTTCACGCGCGACTGGTGGACGTAGACCTCGCTGCCGAGGATCTGGCGCGCCACGTCGAGCAGCCGCCGGTCGCGGGCGAGCTGGGCGAACACCGGGCTCAGCCGGTGCACCATGAAGATCGAGCGGACCACGTCGCTGTCAGGCTCGGTGATCACCTCGTCGGCGCCCTGCAGCTCCGGCAGCGCGGTCAGCCGCTGCACCTCGCGGGTCAACGCCGCCACCTCCCAGGGTTGGATCAGCTCCGTGGTGAGATAGCCCGTGCGCTCGTAGGCCCGCAGCTCGTCGTCCGGCAGCCGATCACTGATCGGTCCCCCCGCATACACGACCGGGTCGACACGCGGATGCCGGCTCGGCTCGGCGCCAACCCGAGAGGGGTAGACATCTTCCAGAACGGTCATGCGTTGCGACTCCCTCGCGCGCCGCTCACGTCGACGCGATCTCCTCGGCGGTGAGCGGGTAGGCGCCCTCCGCATCGTGTACCTCCTTGCCCACCAGCGGCGGGTTGAAGACGCACACCATCGTCATCTCGCTCTCCGCCCTGAGCGTGTGGCGGTCGTGGCGGTCGAGCGCATACATGGTGCCGGGGCGGATCGGGTAGACCGTGCCGTCCTCGGTCTCGACCTCGCCCTGCCCGGCGATACACAGCACCGCCTCCAGGTGATGGCGATACCACATAGGCGTGACGGTCCCCGCGCGGATGGTGGTCACATGGAGCGAGAACCCCATGTCGTCCGCCTGCAGCAGCAGCCGGACGCTCTCCCAGTTCTCTGCGGTGACCCGCCGGTCGGTCCCGGCGGCCTTGTCCAGCGTGCGCACGATCATCCCGCCACCCTCACCGCGTTGCGCCGACGCTCGGCGGCGTTCGCATCGAGCGCTCCGAGCAGTCCGAGCTGCAGCATCTCCAGTCCCCGCTCGAGCTCGTCGTCACCGATCGTCAGCGGGCTCAGGCACTTGACGACCTGGCTATCCGCCCCCGACGTCTCGATGACCAGCCCGTGCTCGAAGCAGCGCTCCGCGACCTTCCCCGCCAGGGCACCGGTCCCGCAGTCGAGGCCCTGCATCAGCCCCCGACCGCGGGTCGACAGCCGCTGGTCGGCATCGAGCTCGGTCATCGCCTCGAGACGGCTGCGGACGATGTCCGCCTTCCGGTCGACGTCCCGGGTGAGCTCGTCGCTGCGCCAGTACGATTCGATCGCCGTCGTGGCAGTGACGAAGGCCAGGTTGTGGCCCCGGAAGGTGCCGTTGTGCTCGCCCGGCTTCCAGATGTCCAGCTCCGGTTTCATCAGCACCACCGAGCACGGCAAGCCGAAGCCGCTCAGCGATTTCGACAGCGTGACGATGTCGGGCGTCAGGCCCGCGGTCTCGAAGCTGAAGAACGGACCGGTGCGTCCGCAGCCCGCCTGGATGTCGTCCACGATCAGAAGCGCGCCGTGCTTCCGGGCCACGCGCTGCAGGCGTCGCAGCCAGTCGGCGCGGGCGACGTTGACACCGCCCTCCCCCTGGACGGTCTCCACGATGACCGCGGCCGGCGTGTCGACCCCGCTGCTGCCGTCCGACAGCACGCGGTCCAGATACTCGGTGGTGTCCACGTCCGGCCCGAGATAGCCGTCGTAGGGCAGGAAGGTGGTGCCGGCGGGCGGGATGCCGGTCGCGTCCCGGAAGTGCGCGTTCGCGGTCGCCGCCACCGCGCCGAGCGTCACGCCGTGAAACCCGTTGGTGAACGCGATCACGTTGGTTCGCCCCGTCACGTTGCGCGCGATCTTCAGCGCCGCCTCCACCGCGTTCGCGCCGGTCGGCCCGGTGAACTGCACCTTGTAGCGGAGACCCCTGGGCTTCAAGACGATCTCCTGCAGGCACTCCAGGAAGTGGCGCTTGGCCTGGGTGGCCATGTCCAGCCCGTGGACGATGCCGTCCGACTCCAGATAGTCGAGCAACGCGCGCTTCAGCGTCGGGTTGTTGTGTCCGTAGTTGAGCGTGCCGGCGCCGCTCAGGAAGTCGACATACTCCTTCCCCGTCTCGTCCTCCAGGATGGCCCCGTGGGCCGTGGCGAACACGACGGGAAACGACCGGCTGTAGCTCCGCACGTCGGATTCGTACGTGGCAAAAACGTCCATCAAGACTCTCACTCCCTTGTCGTGGCTGTCGCCGCGAGCGGACCGATCCGCAGCAGCGCTTCTGGTTCGTGTGACTGGCCGCCGAAATGCGCCGGGTCGAAGCCCGGTCCGTGCGTAAGCGCCGCGCCGCGGTCCCTCGCCACCGCGCTGAACAGGGCCCACGAGGCGTCGTTGTCCGGGGTGACCGTCGCCTCCAGGAACCGGACGTCGCCGCACCCCGGTTGGTCCAGCACGTAGTGCAGCAACCGGCGGCCGATCCCCTGCCCCCGGGCCGACGGGTGCACACCGACCTGCCAGATGAAGAGCGTCTCTGGCTGCTGCGGCTTGCAGTAGCCCAGCACCGCCCCCAGCACGTCGCCGTTCCGCGCCGCCACCGCGCAGGTCCCGGCGAAATGACTCGACAGCAGCAGGTAGCAGTAGGTCGAGTTCAGATCGAGCGCTCCGGTGGCGCGCACCAGCGCATGGATGCGATGGCCATCGTCAATCACCGGTTCCCGGAGCGTGAGGGGGCCCGCCGTCGGCGGGACCGTATCGGACGCCTCGCCGGTCACCGCGCCCCTCCGCTGGGTCGGACGCGACCGGCGGAGCGAGGAGGCGTCGTGGCAGACAGGTGGGGCCGGTCTTGCGATGGCATAAGTGGTCTGTGCGCGAAATATTCGCACGCGAAATTTTATCACGCGCATCGTCAACCCACAATTGCGCCGGACACCGGCAGGGGTGCCGTTCGACTGCGTTGCGCTTCAGACCTCGGGGTCGTGTCGGGCGGCGGCAGGCGTCGTCGGCGCGGGGGCGGCGGTCGCTTTTTCCGCCACGCCGGGGGGGTCGGTCGGATCGGTGGTGAGCGAGGCGCTCCGGTCGAGGATGGGCGAGGCATCGAGATCTTGGATCCCCATCAGACCGACGATACGCTCCAGCGACAGCGCGATTGACGCTTGCTCGAGCTCCGGCAGCTCGTCGAGCGCGCCCGCCAGCCGGTCCTGGAGCGGCGAGGGGGCGGCGGCGACCAGCGCTCGTCCGGTCGGTGACACGGAGATCAGCACCTGCCGCCGGTCGGTGGCGGACCGGCTGCGGTGCACCAGCCCCTTGCGGACGAGGCGATCGACGATGCCCACCGCCGTGCTCGGTGACACGTCGGCCGCCTTCGCCAGCCCGGTCAGCGAGAGCGGACCATCGGCCGCGAGCAGCAGCAGGCAGGAGAGCTGCGGCACGGTGACCCCGCGCTCGACCTCGAGCTGCCGGGAGAACCGGTCGACCGACCGGAGGATGCGGCGGATCGCCCTGAGTGTCCGCTCGTGGTAGGACAGCGGCGCGGCCGCCGCAGCCGAACGAGACGCCCCATTCATGACCATAAACTTCACCGATTCGGACCACCGATGGCAACCACCGACGCCTGGATACTGTTCGACGAGGACACCCTCGACGTGGCGGCCCGCTGCTGGGGCCGCAGCCGCTCTGGCAATCGTCACACGGGCGAAGCAATAAATGAATAGATCGACAGCATATTTACCGTCAATCTGCTGGTAATGTTTCGGCGTCTCTACGAGCGTCCCGACCGTTCCTTCTTTTTGTTCGGCCCTCGCGCCACAGGCAAGACGACGTGGCTGAGATCAGTCTTGCCTGACGCGCTCTGGTTCGATCTGCTGCGGATGAACGTGGTCCTCGATCGGCTTCGATCAGCCCGGTCTCAACCCGTACTTCGGCGGCGTCCACGCTGTGGCCGCCCGACTCTCCGATGGCTGGAAGGCGGCGGCGGATCCGCGGCGCGATGGACTCGGCTTGGCGTCCGAACAGAGACCGAGAGCTGTGGCCCGAGGGACCCCTGGCGGGTTCGGCCAGAGAGCTCAGTCCACGACGTAGGAGAACACCTTGTACTCGCCGTTCCGCACCAGGGTCGAGCCGTAGACGTGCAGGTCGAGCTCTTCGCCGGTCTCGCTCTTCACCCTGAGCCGCGTCTCCCGATGGACCCGGAAGGTGTCGTAGGTCGTTGTTTCCCCGTCGTAGCTCACCTCGATCAGGGTGAAGCGCCGGCCGCCGTATTCGGCGAGGAGTCGACTGAGCGCGTTGTTGCTCTTCTGGCGCAGGTCGTCCCAGGCGTAGTGCACCGGGACGCCGCGCTCGATCTATAGGAGATTCAAAAGCTCATTTCCTCGCA
>MDTE01021979.1_pt1 | contig 23301 bp, 16 predicted proteins | sample 811231 | NCBI WGS metagenome assembly MDTE01 (sample SAMN05326651, study PRJNA326480) | marine metagenome | isolation source: seawater | place: Indian Ocean: Red Sea | collected 2010 | reverse complement strand
GACGTTGTTTTCAAGCTGATGCATGGAGCGGTTGGTTCCGGGCACGCTGATTTCGTTACAGCCGCGGTCCACGCTCACGTTGAAGACCACTAGAAGTTTAGCCTAGCACACTTTGTTAGGGGCTCAGTCCCCGGATCGATCCATGGCGATTGGTTCGGGGACTAGCCGTGTTTGTCATCTATGCGGGTCTTTTTTTGATAGGAAGTGTTGGACGTAGTCCGACACTCCTTCGTCAACGGAAGCGAAGGGGTTGGTGTATCCAGCTCTGCGCAACTTCGTCATGTCGGCTTGCGTGAAGTACTGGTATCCGTCACGAATGGCGCGTGGCGTGTCGACCCATTGAATGTTTGGTGTCCGATCAACTGAAGCGTAAAGCGCGGACATCAGTTCTAGCCATGTTTGGGCGCGCCCCGTCCCTACGTTGTAGATCCCGCTGGCTGGAGTTTGCTCGCTCAGCCAGAGGATGACGTCCACACAGTCCTTTACGTAAATAAAGTCACGTTTTTGCCCCCCGTCCTTGTATTCAGGGTGATGTGATCGGAAAAGGGTTACCGGCCGGTTTGCTGCTGCGTCTCCGTATGCTTTTGTAACGGCGCTGCGCATGTCTTCTTTGTGGTATTCGTTTGGGCCATACACGTTGAAGAACTTTAACCCAGCCCAGAACGGGGGGTGGCTTCGACCTTCATCTAATTCGCGCACTACCCAGCGATCAAAAACGTGCTTGCTCCATCCGTATGGATTGGTTGGTCGCAGGGTCTCCAGATAGCCCCGGTCTTCGATATCCGAAAAGCCCTGTCGCCCGTCGCCGTACGTTGCCGCTGAGGATGCGTATACCAGTGGCACTTGGTGTTGGGAGCACCAATGCCAAATCTTCTGTGAGAGCCGTAGGTTCGAATCCAGAATCAGATCGACGTCCGTTTCGGTCGTCGCGGTAACAGCGCCCATGTGATAGACGAACGAGATCTCATCTCGTCTGCGAGTCAGGATCTCACTTAGCGATTCGGGCGCGACGATTTCGTCAACTTCGTGCTTGGCGACATTGAGCCATTTGTTTCCGGTGCCGAGGGTGTCGCAGATAGATACGCGCTCACCGGTTTCTGATAGTGCACCCAAGAGGTTTGAGCCGATGAACCCAGACCCACCTGTTATCAAGATCATTGCTGGAAGATCAGCCCATAACTGTGTCCAAGGTCCATTGTAAGATCTCTTTTCTTCGATGCTCAAGAGTTGATGGGCCATTTGTGTTAGAGGGTCCGGTACCGATCGGTACCGGACCCTCATTAGGCATAACTCTCGGCGGTTCTCTCTGAATGGGACGCGCTGAGCGCTCTTTTCTACTGCTGAGCTGCCATCCCTCGAAGTACCGCAGCTAGTTTGGCCATGCGCTCAGCATCACCACCAAGCTCGCCCAATTCAATCTGGACTACGTCTGCTTCGATCTCAGCGGCGAGGCTGTTTAGGGATGTCGATGATGCTCCTGAGTCGAGCGCGTTCTGAATCTCGGTTGCTCGGTCGTTAAGGATTCGGTTAGCACGAGTCATCTGATCCAGATAAGCTTGTGCGACGTCACGACTCGGTTCCCATTCCACTTTCGGCTGAAGCTGAGCGTTGAACTCGTCCATCATAACAGCTTCGGCAGCTGCGATTTCGGCGGCTGACAGGTGCTCACTTGGTGTAAGGCGGAAGACGTCAATGCCGCGGGAGATTTCGGCGCCGTAGAGGCGGCCGTTGAACCAGTACACGGACCAATATCCACCCGTAAACATCGATTCAATGGATAGCGGACCTCGATCAAAGAACGCGATCTCGAACGCATTTTCGGGATCGGTGAAGTCCATGAGCGAGACACCGCCTTGATACCAAGCTTGGGCCATAATGTCGCGCCCAGGAACCGGTATGATTGAGCCATTGTGTGCCACGCAGTTCTCTGTTTCCGTCTGAGGAACTGGGAGTTTGTAATAGCCCGCCAGCTCCATTTGGCCGCCCTCTGCTATACGGAAAATGGCGTTTGCTCCCCATGTAGCGGGATCACTCGCTCTGCAACGCGGTGCGCTGCCACCCCCCCATTCGTCAGTGAACACAACGACGTCACCGTCATTATTGAAGGTGGCCGAATGCCAGTAGGCGAAGTTCGGATCGGAGACTTCGGCAACTCGGGTTGGGCTTTCTGGATTCGAGATATCTAGCAGAATGCCGTTTCCGGAGCATGCGCCACCGGCAAGTCCAATACCGGGGTATGCGGTGATGTCATGGCACTGGTTGGTCATTCGAGAACTCTGGGTCCCTTCACCGTGGTCACCACCCTGCCAGAGGCCAGCGAGGTTGCCCTGCTCGTCTGCGAAGATCCGGGGCATGTTCACGATCTCTGCTGCCCCTGGGTTAGCCAGAGGAACTTTGACTACTTCGATGCGGAATAGCGCGGTGTTCGGGTCGTCCGGGCCACCACCTGAGCAACCAGCTAATTCTTCACCCGGGCGGACTCTGCTGGTGCCCTGGATGTAGATGTACATGTTTTCGGAGTCGGCGGGGTCGGTCACGATTGTGTGCGTATGGGAGCCGCGGCAGGACTGCACTGCCGCAACCTGTGCAGGGTTATTCATGTCCGACACATCGAAGATCCTAACGCCTCGCATGCGTTCGGCGCTTATGGAGTCGGCTACACCTTCCACTCCACAGTCGAGACGACCACGCGTCTCCTGCGCTGACATAACCACTAGGTCTCCGAATACGGAAACATCGCCCTGGCCGCCAGGGCAGACGACCGACACTGCGAGTGTCGGGTCGGCCGGATTCGAGATGTCGTACATCTGGAATCCGTTGTAGTTGCCCTGAATCAGCAGATTGTCTTGAAAAGCTAGGTCTGTATTGCTGAACCGTCCGTCAGCCGGTGTAGATGGGTTGAAGAATCCGTCAGGTCGTGGGATAGCTGCTAGCAACTCCATGCCATTAATCGCTGACTCGGCATCCATCCAACCAGCACCAAGGCCTATTCGAGGGTCGTTGGGGTTCCACTCCAGCGCTGGTGCCACCGCCGACGCAATATCCACTGACGGGCGGGTGGCTGGACGCTGCTTTGCCGCTAAGCCCTCAGGTGCGACGATAGTGCCTGCGACCATTATGGCCGCGACAATGAGACCGGATACTGCGGTGATTGTTCTGCCCATGTCCTTCATACCTCACCTCTGGTGGACGTAGTTAGTGATTGGATTTTGGTCGAACCTTCTGTCGAGAAGACCTGATCTAGTGACGCTCACATTGAGTTAGCGAGCCATCTGATTGAGAAGTCCCTGCATTCGCTCGATTTCCATGAGCTGATCGGCATCGATTTCCTCGGCAAACTTGAAGATGGTGGATTCCTGCGCTGCGCCTGATGTGCTGAAGAGCTGTGTGACCATCGCGAGAGCTCCCCGGTGATGCTGGATCATTCCCTCTAGGAAAAGCCGGTCAAAATCCATACCCCGAGCTTCAGAGAGCGTCTGCATTTGTTCAGGCGTCAGCATGCCCATCATCCCATGATGCATAGCACCCATGCTCGACATCTCAATTGTCTCTCCACGATCGCGTAACCATGCCGAGATTAATCCGATCTCATCTCGCTGAGAGATCTCCATGCGAAGAGCCATTCGCTGAACGGCTTCGGTAACAGCGTGCTGGCGAACCAGAGCCGTCATCTCGAGCGCTTGCCGGTGATGCGGAATCATTCCCTGCATAAAGCTGACATCAGCTTCCGTGTAGGACACCCCTTCGACTTCATCCAGTTCTGTGGATGAGAAGGTCCTACTGGATTGGCCAGGAGCCCCGGGCTGCACGATCCGTGGATGATCATTCTCTGGTGCAGGGTCAGCGGTTTTGATTGATGCGCCTGCAGAGCACGCGCCCAATAGGACGACAAGGGCGATCAGCGGGGTTTTGAGGATGTCAATCTTTATCATGTCATTCAAACGGACTCGGGTGCCTCGGTGCTTCGAACCTGAGGGGTAAGAGGCACTGATGGCGTACAAACTTCAGCGCAGAACCGTTCCCGCAATGGTTAGACATTTCGAGATCGGTAGGAGACACGGATCTTAAACGAGGGGGTTGGCTGTCGGGAGGACTAGATAACATCTTTTCGATCCGGCCTCATCCGCTAGGCCGAACCGAAGATGTGTTCGATCCTCAATGGAGCCAACCATGATGTTGTCATTGTCTATGAGATACCGTCCCCATTTTACAGTCCTCAAGATGGTGGGCGTACTCTTATTCACGTTCTCAACACCGATGTCGGCACAGCTGTTGCCAGCACATCTGGATGGGCTGAGTCCTAGAGAGATTGGCCCAGCGAACATGAGTGGTCGATTGGTCGATATCGCAGTCGTTGAGATGGATACAAGAGTCTACTATCTCGCTTCTGCAACGGGTGGGGTCTGGAAGACGACGGATAATGGGTTGCGTTTCACTCCGGTGTTCCAAGACGAGGAAGTCCATTCGGTGGGGGACATCGCAGTCCATCAGAAAGATACTAGTGTCGTCTGGGTTGGAACCGGGGAACGTGCTAACCGTCAGTCTTCGTCCTGGGGCGACGGTGTCTACAAGTCTGTGGATGGAGGGGAAAACTGGACGAACATGGGGCTCGAAGAGAGTCATCACATCGGCCGCATTGTAATGCACCCCGACAATTCAGACGTCGTTTACGTGGCCGCCATGGGACACCTGTGGGGACCTAACCCCGAACGTGGCCTATACCGTACGCAGGACGGTGGAGAGTCATGGGAACGAATACTTTTCGTCGATCCGATGACAGGTGCGGTTGACGTAGCGATGGATCCGTCTAATCCCGATATCATGTATGCGGCGATGTATCAGCGCCAACGTCGGCCTTGGGGTTTTCACGGTGGAGGACCGGGAAGTGGTCTATATAAGAGTACGGACGGGGGTGACAGCTGGACGCTGCTTACCAATGCCGGGCTAGATAATGGACTCGCCACGGGTGACATAGGTCGTATTGGGATCACGATCTACAGATCGGATCCACGCATTGTATACATCAGTCTTGAGCAGGGTGAGCGTTTTAACGCATCAACAGCATATGAGCAGCGTCTAGCGGGCATCTATCGATCAGACGATCGCGGTGAGAGCTGGACGTATCAGAGTGACTGGAACCCCCGCCCGATGTACGCGAGTCAGCCTATGGTGGATCCAAACGACGACCAGCGGATCTATATGCTGAACTCCTATAGCTATTCGGACGACGGCGGTGTGACATTTTCCGTACCGCGGGATCACCGGACTCACGGGGATGATCGATTTGTCTGGGTGAATCCGCACGACTCTGATCACGTCATCAAGCTTGACGATGGAGGATTAGGTACCAGTTACGACCGCGGTGATCACTTCCTCTATCACACCGCACTACCATTGAGCCAGTACTACCGTGTCTCTGTAGACATGGCTCACCCCTACAACGTATATGGCGGGCTTCAGGACAATGGGTCTTGGCGTGGACCGAGCCAGACCTACCGGTCAGAGGGAATTCTCAATGAGGACTGGAATAAGTGGGGGGGAGGCGATGGATTTCTGAGCCTCGTAGACACTACGAACAATCGGATACTGTATTCAGAGAGCCAATATCTGGGACTCATACGCTGGGATCTAGAAACTGGAGCGAGTCGCAACATTCGTCCAAATCAACCTGAAGGCTTCATAGGGGCTAGGCGTAATTGGACGACTTGGCCGGATCTCGATGATCCCTACATGGAGCTTGGTAATGCGATGCCGCCCGGGAACTGGGACGGACCTTTCATCATCAGCCCACATGATACCAACACTCTGTATGCTGGTTTGAACGAACTCTTTAAGAGCACAGATCGCGGTGATACGTGGACCTCGCTAGGAGACCTGACAAGCGGGACAGATAGACGGGGCCTCGTGATAATGGATCAGGCGGCGGATTCTTTTGTCCTGTCACTCGACGACGGTATTCCTTACTGGCCGACTTTGACTGCAATTGCGGAATCAGAGCACCAGCCTGGTGTTCTGCTTGTGGGAACAGACGATGGCCTAGTGCAACTATCGACGAACGATGGCCGGTCGTGGATGGACGTGACCAGCTCTATACCTGGCGCACCGGATCTCATGTGGGTCAATCAGGTCCACATGTCGAGAGCGATAGATGGCCGTATGTATGTAGCTGCTAACAACTATAGAAACGACGATTATGAGAACTACCTTTGGGTAACAGAAGACAGCGGTCGTTCGTGGCGCTCAATCGTTGGAGACCTCCCTCCCGATCAGGTCGTTCGTGTTGTGCGTGAAGACCTGAGAAATCCTGATGTCCTGTGGCTCGGAACCGAAATGAGGGCGTTCTGGTCATGGAATGGTGGTCGAAACTGGCTGCCTCTCGATGGAAACATGCCGACTGTAGCTGTGAATGATCTAGTCGTGCACCCAAGGGACAATGACCTTGTCTTGGCCACTCATGGACGCGGAATCTGGATCTTTGATCAGTTAAATGCATTGCAAGAGATGACGCCGGAAATCGCGATGTCGGATGGGCATCTTTTCTCTATCGAGCCCGCTGAGCAGATACGATATAGAGCGGAAAAAGCACATACTGGAAACATGGTCTACGAAGGTAAGAATCCACCGGATGGCGCCATTATCGATTTCTGGTCGGCTGAGGACCGTGAGATGGCACAGATCATTGTGCTTTCAGAAGAAGGAGTCGAGGTAGCGTCTATGGAGCTTGAGGCTGGTCGTGGACTTAATAGGGCTGTGTGGGACCTCCGTCATACTCGACAGGGTGCAGCGTCTGAATCCGGTGGATTTAGCAGAGGTAGCAGGGGCCCACTCGTGATCCCTGGTGATTACACAGTCCGGCTGTCGATTGGGAGTATCATCGCGGAAGAGCGAGTGGAGGTTCGTGAGGACCCTAGACTGGCTTTCGAGCCAGAGGTTCGCGCGGAGTGGACCGAGACACTGCTCGATGTATGGGACTTGGTTGACCAAGCCCAGCAACTGGCTCAAGACGTGGGTAGCAGGACAAACCGCTTAGATATGGGGACGGGTAGCGATGTGAGCGACTCGCTTGAGGATCGCTTGCGCGACCTAGAACGTACGACAGGCGAGCTCGTAAGTCGTCTGAACCGATTGTATAGCTCGATTCAAGGATGGATCGGACCACTGGCGGCCGATCAGGAAATGCAGAGCCTCTTCTTGAGGAACAAGCTTGCCGAACTGTCTGAACAATGGGAAGAGCTGGAAGAGGACTTGCCCCGATGAGGTGACCATTCCGGACAAGGGATGCAATTGGAGTATTTGAAAGCTCCAAAGGGGTATATCTGAGACGACTAAACACTGATGATCATGGACTTTTTACTGAAGATCCGCGGGGGAATCGGAGTGGGTCTCAGTTGGGCCGTGGTTGCTTTTCTACTAGGCGGGATACCTGAGTTAATAGGAAATATCTGGCCAAATTCAGTCACAAACGCAGTCGATATATGGCCAGCAGCGCTAGCTATTCCCGCTTTTTTGGGTGGGGCAGGGTTTTCTATCGTTCTAGCATTTGCCGGGAAAAATCCCCGCTTCGAAGAGCTCTCATTAGGTCGCTTCGCAATATTCGGTGCTATGGGAGGAGCCTTAGCTAGCAGCTTTCCAGCTTTACTGCTGAGCTTAGGATTGATCTCTCCCAATGTCCCCATAGGACAAATCACCTTGGCACTGTTGGGACCTTTGTGTGTGGGCGGTGCGATCGCTGCTTTGATCACACTCGTCGTAGCAAGAATGTCTGAGAATCGGGATCTCTTGGACGCCAAACGTGATATTGATCGATTGCCTGTTCGAGATTGAACCGGAGAAGACAAGTTCTCCGACACACCGAGTAGATTGGCTGACGCGGATTCGGTTCATTCCAAACGCGTGGCCGTTAGGGAACGAACGAATCCTCAGGGCTGAGCCCACATGCGAACTGAGCGAGTAGGTTAGCCGCAGCGTCGAGATCAGAGAGGGCCACAGTCTCGACTGCGCTGTGCATATAGCGGTTGGGGATTTGGACCAATCCTGTAGCTACACCGGCACGTGTGACTTGGAGTGCGTTTGAGTCGTTGGGTGCGGCTCGACCTAATGCCGCTATTTGGACAGGGATCTCGGCGGTTTTTGCGATCGACTCCAGTCGTTGGTGCACTCGCGGATTGATATTTGGCCCTCGTGAAACCACGGGTCCTGAACCCAAGTCGATAATACCGAGCTGTTTCTTGTCGACCCCGGGACAATCAGTTGCGTGTGTGACATCGACTGCGATCGCTACTTGAGGGTCGATGCTATAGGCGGCGGTCCGCGCGCCTCGGAGCCCTATTTCTTCTTGCACTGTGGACGCTCCTACCAGTTTGCAGGACACTCCTTTATCTGCTGCGCGGCGCATTGCCTCGAAAACCACCCATACACCAGTGCGGTTGTCCATCGCAGGAGCATTGGCAATCCCGTTCCACATTTCTTGAATACCGAGCTGAACCGTTATGGCGTCACCGATAGAAATGACTGAAGCTGCGTCGTCTCGGTCTTTTGCGCCGATATCGATCCACATCTTCTCAGGATCAACAACCTTTTTTTTCTCGTCATCGGTGAGCAAGTGGATTGCTTTGCGGGAGATTACTCCGGCGACGGTAGTATTCGCTGCCCAGACGTTCACCCGCTGACCGACGAGTTGCTGTGGATCCCACCCTCCTACCGTCTGAAAGAAGAGGTATCCTGATTCATCGATATGGGAGACTACCATACCTAACTGGTCGCAGTGCCCATCGAACATCAAGGTAGGACTTCCACCAGCATTTGTAGTAGCGATTACGTTGCCGTGCAGGTCTGTTTGGATTTCCTCAGCAAACGGTTTGACGTATTCACGAACGATCTCTTGGACGGCCTGCTCGTAGCCAGATACGCCAGGCGCGGATAAGAGGTCCTCTAAGAACGAGCGTGCTGAGATTTCCATTTTTCCCCTTGGGTAGTCAGTGGCACGGACGTCGTTTCGGCGGGGGAATTTACTTGTCGCTGCTTTCCCCGCTCGAGATCAAGATTCTTACGCTTCTAACCGATATGGAATCTTTGTCTAACACGCAGAGATCCTAGCCCGGCTCCTTTAGCAACTACCTACGGATCACTTCAGCGTCTTCGAAGAAGGAACCGAGCGCGTTGCGTGGGTCCAACTCTGAAACGAAGAGTGTGGCCCCGAAGGTAGAGGAGCTGTATGTACCGACCCAGATGTCGTACACGCCTGATGGCGCCTTTGCTATTTGGATGATTGGGTCCGTGTCTCCGAAGCCGTCGTCGTCACAGGACCAAGAGCCGTCAGGTGTGTTTACTAGGAGTGTTGCGTCTGCTCCTCCCTTTGACATCACGTAGATGTATAGGGTGGATCCTCCGCCTTCCCATGTGAGTTCGATATCGGGAGCGTTGGCTACATATCCATATGAGCACGATCCATGGTCGGGGCTTATCGAGCCACCGGCCGTCAGATGCTTTGCCCAGGGGTCCGGGGTGAAGCCTGCTGACAGTGCTATGTCACCGTAGGCCGCGTCTGCTGAGATCGACTGTCCGGCAGCACTGAGAGGAAACACGATATAAACCAGCGCGATAAAGAGTGAGGGCTTTCTCATTGGACCTTTTGGGCTGAGATCTTCTTGGGTTTTAAGATCCCGAATGATAAGTGCACCGAGTATTGTTGCGCACGCCCCTCCACGTTGACGATTTACTACCTCATCGTGAATTTGCGCTTTGCCAGTCGCCAAGGAATCGTTCCGCGCACGCTTGCCCTAATGTGAACATTACGTGCATTTGTTGCATGCTGAACGAACCTACCCATGATCGAATCCAGCGGATGACCGGAGCCCCGTCGCTGTCGTCTTCTTCAAGTTGTGTTCGGAGCGAGTATATGATCTGGCCTGGCTCGTAGAACGTGTCGACATGGCAGGCGATGGTATAGCGGGCGCTTGGTCGGACGACAGGAGCTCTTTCTGCTGAAGAGATAGTTTGCTCGAACATCATCCGCAGCGCTTGACTGAACTGATCAGCCGTAGCGCCTCCGGCGTCCATGGTGATCGCTTCATCCCAGTTTGCCTCGACACGTATGTCTATTGTTGTGACTCCGCTCAGCCTGCTGACGTCCTCTGTAGACTGTGCTGTAGCCGAGCCGGCGCCCAAGAAGAGGGCGAAGGTCAGTCGAAGCGCGATACGGTAGAGTGGGGTCACTGTTTTGTCGGGGCAGAGTATTGGTTATCCAGATACACTAGAGACGTCTATGGTTTCCTAGGGCTTAGGGGGACTGTTGGTGGGACCGGCGCTTACTTGATTGATTGACAGTCATAAACTATTCGGGCGGTGTCGCTTGCTGCCTGAGTTCTGTTCGGGGAACTTGATCCCTGAACCCGAATGGAGGAATCCGCATGCAGTTCCCGGTTGTCAGATTGAGTGATCGCGCTTGCCGTCGACGTTCAATCCGTTTGGTCATGTTCTTTGCTCTTCTTTGTGTCCTAGGCCCTGATTTCAACCTCAGAGCTCAGGAGCTTCCAGTAGACCCCGCCGCTTTCTATTCGATGCAGTGGAGGGGGATCGGTCCGTTTCGAGGCGGGCGTTCCGTGGCCTCGACCGGGGTAGTTGGCAAACCGCTTACCTACTACATGGGGACGGTCGGTGGCGGAGTCTGGAAAACGGAAGACGCGGGCACAACATGGCGCAATATCACCGATGGGCAACTCGGCACATCGTCGGTTGGTGCGATTGCCGTGGCAGAGTCTGATCCAAACGTGGTGTATGTGGGGATGGGGGAGCACGCTATACGGGGAGTGATGACCTCGCATGGTGACGGCGTCTACGGATCAACGGATGCGGGTCGGACATGGAAGCATCTAGGGCTCGAAGGTACGCGATCTATCTCTAGGATACGTGTTCACCCTAACAATCCGGACTTAGTGTATGTGGCGGCTCAGGGTGCTCCATATGGAGCCAATCCAGAAAGGGGTATCTATCGATCGAAAGATGGAGGTCAGACCTGGGACCTAGTGCTCACGGTAGATCACAATTCCGGTGCGTCGGATCTCTCAATGGATATGACTAATCCGAGGATTCTATACGCTTCGTTCTGGGATCACCGGCGTTTGCCGTGGCAGGTGGTTAGCGGAGGTCCGGGTAGTGGCTTTTGGAAGTCGACAGACGGAGGTGATTCGTGGGATGAAATCAACGAGGGTTTGCCTGAGCTAATGGGTAAGACCGCGATTGATGTTTCTCGGGCGAACTCCGATCGACTTTTTGCGATGGTTGAAGCTGATCCCGGTGGCGGCCTCTTTCGCTCGGATGATGCCGGAGCGTCATGGGAACTAGTGAGCGATGACTGGACGATAAGGGCGCGTGCATGGTACTACATCGAAGTCTTCGCTGATCCTGTGGATGAAGAGACCGTGTACGTTCTCAACGCTCCGATGATGAAATCGATCGACGGAGGACGAACCTTCTCAAACGTTCCCGTTCTGCACGGTGACACACACGACCTTTGGATAAATCCTGATGACAACAAGGTCATGATCAACGCAAACGATGGAGGGGCTCATGTATCCTTCAATGCCGGGGGATCATGGTCCACACTGAATAATCAGCCTACTGCGCAGTTTTACCGAGTGAATGTGGATAATCGCTTTCCGTACTATGTGTATGGAGGCCAGCAGGACAACAGCGCAATCGCTATAGCGAGCCGCGGTCAGGGCGGAGTCACTTGGAAGGACTGGTATTCGATAGCTGGATGTGAGAGCGCGAGGCCGTCGTTCGATGCTGACGACCCTCGGTTCGTGTATGCGGGATGCTATATGGGGATAATTGGTGAGTGGGATCACCGAACGATGTCTCAGCGCGACATAGCGGCTTATCCGGTGATGCCCGCTGCGCTCCAGAGTCGTGAGATGAAGTATCGGTACAATTGGAGTGCTCCTATTCTCGTTTCTCAACATGACCCGAAAACCATTTACCACGCATCGAATCACGTGGTCCGTTCTCGGGATCGTGGGATGACGTGGGAAGAGATCAGCCCAGATCTTACGCGGGACGAAGACGCAAAACAGGGATATGGAGGTGGGCCGATAACGAACGAGGGGGCAGGGGGGGAGATATACGGAACCATATACGCTCTGAGCGAGTCTGCATACGAAGAGGGTGTACTTTGGACTGGGAGTGATGACGGGCTTGTTCATCTGACACGGGATGCTGGTGCGACGTGGCATGATGTGACACCTGATGCCTGGGGTGAGGTCATGGTAAACGAGATCGCTGTATCCCCGCATGATCCCGCGGTGGCCTATGCGGCGATAAACAGATACAAGTTCAACGACTTCACTCCGATGGCTTATGTTACGCGCGACTACGGCGAGAACTGGGAAGAAATCTCAGATGGATTTGCCGATGAGGCGTGGGTGCATGTCGTGCGTGAAGATCCACGCACGCCGGGGTTGCTTTATGCCGGGACGGAAACCGGGATCTATGTGTCGTTCAACGGTGGTGAGTTCTGGCAGTCGTTGCAACTAAACCTTCCGAATACGCCGATCAATGACCTGATTGTGCATGAACGCGAAAATGACCTCGTGGTTGCTACCTCGGGTAGAAGCTTCTGGATTCTAGACGATCTGTCTCCACTGCAGCAGGCAGCGCGAGATGTTCCAGTTGGGGACGAACATGGTCACCATCTCTATTCCCCTCGTCATGCTTATCGACTTGCCGGTGGTAGCGGCTTCGGTGGTGGTGGCGAGGGAGTCAATGGTCCAAGCGGTGCAGTGATCGACTTCATGTTGGGAGAAGTTCCCGACGGTGAGTCCGTCGCAGTTACAGTCAGAACTCCCGCGGGTGATGTGATTCGGACCCTGTCCACCCAGCCGGATCAAGAGGTCAGCCCAGGTGCCTCCTCACTTCTAGTCCACACCGGCCACAATCGTATCGTGTGGAATCTTCGTCACGAGAACATCCCTAATATTCCAGGCGCTTATGTTTTCGGTTCTCTTCAAGGCCGGCGCGTGATACCAGGAGACTACGTAGTCGAGCTCAGTGTCGGTGATTGGCACATGGAGGAAGTGCTCACAGTTAGAAAAGATCCAAGAGTTGAGACCACCCTGCAGGAATACGTAGAGCAGGACCAGTTCGTGGCCCAGGTCGCAGCTGAACTGTCAGCGATCCATCGGACGGTTAGTCGCAATAATGATGTAAGGGAACAGATCGAAACGTTTCTTGAGAGAGCGGGAGATGAGGTAGGGACCGGTCCAGTGGCCGAAGAGGGTGAAAATCTAGCCCAAGAGCTTGAGAATGTGGCTGACTCCCTCTATCAGCGTCGCGTAGTAGATGGACAGACCGTGATCAATTTCCCGAGTCGCCTGAAGTTCCAGTATGTGTTTCTCCATGGGAACGCGGATGGCGCGGAAACGGGCGTAAGTATGGGATCACGTGAAGTGTTGTCTGATCTTCGAGCGCGTTGGACGGTTCACCGAGCGACTAGTGATGAATTACTTGGGCCTAGGTTGGACGCATTCAATCGAATGATTCAGGAGGCTGGTTTCTCAATCATTATTGCACCCCCGAGACTGAGGAGGCCGGTCTCATGATTCTGAGCTTAAAGGGTGAGGTTTCTGGGCAAAATCAGAGGCGAGTCTTCTCGGGTGTGCTCAGCCTGACATTTACGATTCTTGCGATGGGGTTCGGCCAACCTAGCGATGCCCAGGAAGTTCGGGTCGCGGATGTTTCATCGATAGATGGAATCATCGAAGCGTATTACGACGTGATTTCGGGTCCGGCTGGTGAGCCAGCTGACGTGGAGCGTGATCGTTCCCTTCACCATCCTGACGCGTGGGTCGCGATTGCTGGGGTTGACCAGGAGGGTAGGCCTAATGTGAGTGTGATGTCTCTCGACGAATACCATGGCGAAGGGGGAGTTCGTTCGGCTGCTTTTTACGAGTGGGAAACGGGTCGAGTGTTTCAGCAGTCAGGCAATATGGTTCATGTATGGAGCCACTATGCTTCTGCTCGCGAACCTGGTGGCGAGCCCTTTGATACAGGGACGAACAGCATAACGCTCTTATGGGACAATGATCGTTGGTGGGTGATGGGGTGGATGTACGATGCAACAGCGAATTGAGGGGGGCATTATCGGGTTCGCAAAGCTTATTCTGTTTACCGAAGTCGTTCGTTCTCACTATTGCTAAATAACATCGCCCACGCGCCGGATACCTTCTTCGATCCTGTCGAGGTCATTAACGAGTGGTCCGTATGAGATCCGTACACCGTTCGTTATTGATGGGCCGAAACCGCTACCGGGTACAAAGATCACCCCGGTGCTGGCCAAGACCTCGCGAACGAACTCGTCGCCGTTCCTACCTACGTCCATGACTGTGTAAAGGCCACCCTGGGGGTCTAGGCGCGGCATTCCTATGTAACGATCTATGCACTCGGTCGTGTGACGGGCGGCTTTTTCGTACAGTTCATTGGTCTCATTCATATAGGACTGAAGAGAACCATCAGATAGTGCTTTCTTGAGGTAGGCGGCGAGCGCGTATTGGTGGACACTGTCTGGGCACAGCGCCGTGCTCTGTTGAACGATTTCGAGCGCTTCGATCACATGGGGGGCGGCTTCGACCCATCCTAGGCGACGCCCGAGTCCACGGCACCATTTCGAGTTGGAGTGGAGACGAATCAGGTTTGGGTGTTCAGACGGACTGGCCGAAAAGTGGTCGGGAACCAATTCGGTGAAACACTGAGCCCGGTATGCGAAGTCCACGATCACGAAGCAATCAGCTTGTTCCGCTATACGGAGTATGTCGTCGAAGACATCGTCTGGGATCAAACGACTTGTCGGGTTATCCGGTGAAGAGAAAAGTAAGAGACTTGGATTGTATTCCGACACGAGTGCCTGGAAGGATGAGACGATCGAATCTTTGTCTCTCATAAATGCCCATTTTTCGGCATCGAATACGGGAAGCCAAATGATTTCGGTTCCTTCCGGCCCAAGGTTTAGCTGCGGTCCGTAGTTCGCGTAAGATGGATCGAACAGCACTACTCGATCCCCTGGATCGAGTAGTGTGGTAAAAAGCGTGTGTGTAAGCTGGGTCGAGCTCCCCCCCACCAGAATATTGTCATCTGATAAGTCACGAGTCCCGTACATCGCGGCGTCCACAGAGAGCAGGGCTTCGCGCAGGCTGGGAAGTCCGCGTGTTGGGGAGTATGCTCCTAATTCATGGAACAACACAGGGTCGTCTGATATGGCACAGTACTCGGTCCTAAGTTTCTCTGGCGCCTTGTGATTGACCCAACCGCCAGCGAACGAGATTACATCGTCGGGGTCCAATCCCATCGCGACGATGTTGCGTCGGTCGGCGAGTTTCATGATCTCGCGGATAGGCGACTTCTTGAGCTGGCCTTCTCGGAGGCGACGAGCGACGAGTGGAGTGGCCATAAAGGTTCGTTGGTGGCTAGAGTATCCGTTACAAAGGCAAATGTGAGGCCAAGCTCTGAGAGTAGGATCGACGAGTCAACTGAAGATTCATCTGGCGGTTGCGGCCTATAAGCCCGAGCTTCGGTAGATGGAGGGACATCCCATGATTCAGATCGCTAGATCAATCGTCGCCACGACGTTATTCACGATATGTTTGTTTGCTATCGCCGTTCCCGCTGAGGGCCAGAGGCGAGTAGCGCCTGATTCACTTCGAATGATTCAAGAGATCGAGCCACTGCACGGTCCGCGAGGGACTTCAGTTACGGTTTACACTGAGAACCTTCCACTTCAGGCTAAAGTCCACGTTGGCGTAGGCGCGACTAGGACAGGATTCGAAGCACTCTCTGAGGGAGAGCAGGGCATGTGGGGTGAGGTTTCTGGTACGATTGCGATCCCGGAGACAGCACCGTATGACCGTGCGCTTCTGATTGTGGCATTCGATGCGATTTTCGCTCCGATTGGGCTGTCGGATCCGTTCCACGTCACTCGCCCAGATGGTACGCTCCAGCGCACCGGACGAATTACGGAAGAGGGTGTGGAATGCCTGGCAATGAGGGATGAGGACGAGTTTCTTTATACGCTTGTTGGAAATTTAGATGGTCTTTCCGCAGGGGACCCAGTTGTTGTTGAAGCCCGTTACGTGGAAGTGAGCGCCTGTCAGCAGGGCACTACACTTGAGGTTATTGAGTCTCGACCACCGGCGTCGTGACCAGTAAGCTCCCAACGCTTAACAAATACAGCGCACGGATTACGCAGCAGGCCGCTCAGGCGAGTTCTCGGGCCATGCTTTATGCTGCCGGCTTGAAGGACGAAGATTTTGACAAACCTCAAGTCGGAATCGCTTCGATGTGGTGGGAAGGCAACCCGTGCAACATGCACCTGCTAGATCTTGCCACCGAGGTTGCGAGCGGCGCCGCCAAAGCAGGGTTAATCCCGATGCGATTCAACACCATCGGAGTCAGCGATGGAATATCGATGGGTACGGATGGGATGAGTTACTCACTTCCTTCTAGGGATCTGATCGCCGATTCTATTGAGACTGTGGTTAGCGCGCAGTGGTATGACGGCATTGTGACAGTTCCAGGATGCGACAAGAACATGCCAGGCTCACTTATGGCAATGGCGCGACTGAATCGCCCTGGGTTGATGGTGTACGGGGGGACGATTGCTCCGGGTGATCTGGATGGTGAGCGACTCGACATAGTGAGCGCCTTCGAAGCATACGGGGAATTCGTAGCAGGTTCTATCGACAAGAAAAAGTTCGACGCAGTGGTACGAAACGCGTGTCCGGGCGCTGGAGCCTGCGGCGGTATGTATACAGCCAATACTATGGCTAGTGCAGCCGAGGCTCTCGGGATGACTCTTCCTTACAGCTCATCAATCCCAGCGGCAGAGGATAGAAAGAAAGATGAATGCAGACGGGCAGGTGTGGTTTTGAGACGTCTGCTTGAAGAAGATCTCAGGCCTCGCGACATCATGACACGGGCTGCGTTTGAAAATGCGATGGTGTTAGTGACGATTTTGGGAGGGTCGACCAACGCGGTGCTGCATCTTTTGGCTATCGCTCACTCAGCGGAAGTAGAGCTTACGCTCGATGATTTTCAGGCGGTGAGTGACCGCACACCGTACCTATGTGATCTTAAGCCTAGCGGTCGTTACGTAATGCAAGACCTCGATCGGGTCGGAGGAGTGCCGGCCGTGCTTCGTATGTTACTGGATGCGGGTCTAATAGACGGTAGTTGCCGGACCGTAACGGGTTGCACGGTAGAGGAGAATCTCCGTGAGATAACTCCGATTAGTGTTCAACAGGAGGTGGTGCGGCCAATCAGTGACCCGATTAAGGCTACGGGGCATCTACGGATCATGAGAGGCTCTCTGGCACCAGAGGGGGCGGTTGCGAAAATCACCGGCAAGGAAGGTGTTCAGTTTTCAGGGCCGGCACGTGTCTTCGACCGAGAGGAAGAAGCGCTTGCTGCACTCGAGTGTAACGAGATTCTGTCGGGGGATGTGGTCGTAATCCGCTACGAAGGTCCCCGAGGTGGTCCTGGGATGCCGGAGATGCTAACGATAACCTCTGCGATCATGGGTGCAGGGCTCGGATCTGAGGTTGCATTGGTCACTGATGGGCGGTTTTCGGGAGGTAGCCACGGCTTTGTTATCGGGCACATTACGCCAGAGGCACAGAACGGTGGCCCGATTGCGCTAGTTGAAGATGGGGATCGGATTACGATTGACGCTGAGAGAAACGACATCGTTTGGGACATAGATCGTGAGGAGGCAGAAAGAAGAAGAGCTGCTTGGACAGAGCCTCCGCTGGCTGCTAAGCGAGGAGTGCTTCAACGTTACATTCGTTCCGTGTCCTCTGCGTCTCTCGGGTGTGTGACCGACATATGAAAGTGGTGGTTGTGGGAGCTGGGGGCCTTGGTAGCTACATCGGGGCCGTGCTTTCGCAGGCCGGTCACGACGTTACGCTGGTAGTCCGCGGAGCTCATCGCACTGCAATTGAGAAGAACGGACTTAGGGTGAGAAGTCACGCTGGTGACTTTGATGCAAAGGTGCATTGTGTCGCTTCCGCATTGGAGGTAGACGCGGCGGATCTTGCTTTGCTCGTAACAAAGACCTTTTCCCTAGACGAAGTGGCGGATCAGCTGGTGCACCTTTCGGGCTCAGGTGCGCATGTCGTTTCATTGCTTAACGGGATAACCGCGTTCGACCGTATGGAAGCGCATGGGGTTTCTCGGGATGTGATGGCCGATGGCGTGGCGTACATGACGTCGTTTCGAGTTGAGCCTGGGGTTGTGGAACGGAAGGCAGCCCATCAGAGGATTGTCCTAGACGCGTCAGCTGGACCTGTCTCAAGAGTCAGGCAGGCATTCGAAGGAACGCTCGTCGAGATCAAGACGGTTCCAGACATCAAGGTTGAGTTATGGGAAAAGATGTCTGTAGTGTGTTCCCTCGCTGTTTTGTGTGCGATTGGGGAGCGGAATATGGGATCAGTGCGAAGCCATCCTTATGGAGCTGAATTGCAGCACCGCGTGATCGCAGAGGTCCTTGATGTTGGTCGAGCTAACGGAGTGCCAATACCTTCCGATACAGAGAAGAAGATTAGCGAAACACTAGATCGATTCCCGCACGACTTCTTTCCTAGCGTCATCCATGACTTGAATCAGGGAAGGCGAACTGAGATGGATGATTTAGGAGGGGAGATCTCTCGCCTTGGCCGTGCCAGCGGCATCCCGACACCCCTGCATGATGCTGGGTCGGTTATTGTTCACCTCGCTGAGGTTCGAAACGCCTCTGGGTAAATGAGCTTCTAGCTCTCTCGCGGCGTAGTGATACGAAGCGAACCTAGCCGGCTTTTGGGCTTCTTGGGACCAATGCTAGAGGTGCTCTCCTAATCCCGATGCAGGTCCGATCCTCCGCGAAAAGGAAGCTTCATCTGGTGGAGCACGTGTTCGTCCAAGTCTGGATCGGCGACGTCAACGCCGTAAATAACGGAGTTAGGGTCATCATATACGAGTGTCCCGAATAGCCGATCCCATATGGATAGGATCCCCCCGTAGTTTTTGTCGGTCCACGGCCTTTCGAAGTGATGATGAAACTTGTGCATGTTTGGCGTCACGAATACAAAACTTAGTGCCGCGTCGAGCCACCTAGGAAGCGAGATGTTCGCGTGGGTTACGAAGGTGAAAAAAATGGTTGTAACTCTGTAAACGACGTAATAGGCCAGAGGTGCTCCCGTAAGTGTGAGCGCGATAAGGGCTACGCACTCGCGGACGAAGAAGTCGCCTGGGTGGAGCCTCGTTCCGGTTGTGGCATCGACTTTAGTGTCGCTGTGGTGCACTACGTGAAAGCGCCACAGAAACTTCACCCGATGCATTAACCAGTGGGCGAAGTACTGAGCAGTGAAGTCGAGGATAATGATTGCAGCCATCATCTCTAGAACGTTGGGGAGTTCAAAGAGGTGCAGTAAGCCGAATTCGGTGGCTCCCGTCCAAGCCACGACGCCGAGCGCGAGCGCGGAGAATACTGCGTTGATGGAGAGTGTTGTCCCGAGGAAGACGAAGTTAGCCCGGGCGTGATACCACTTGCGGTACTGGAGTTGAACCAAAGGCAAGTTTGCTTCCAGAATCCAGCTGAATCCTAAACAGGTCATGACCCAAAACAGCTTTTGCCACGTGGGCATCTGCTCGAAGAAGAGAAGGAAACTATCCATGTGCGCTGAAGGAAGTGAGTTGAGCTAGTCAGACTTTTGGAGTAGTCAGAAAATATTTGCTTCAACAGGAAGCTTCTCAGCGAAGCGATTATGCCGGAAGTGATCGACGTCCACAGTCTTAGTATCTCCGTCGGCGATCATCTCTGCTACCGCGACTCCAGTAGCGGGAGCATGCATGATGCCGTGTCCGGAAAATCCGCAGGCGTCAATCCACCCTCGGGTGTCCGGATGCGGACCTATGATGGGGCTGTTGTCTGGGCTAACCCCGTAGTAGCCCCACCAGCTTCCGCTGAGATCGATCCCCATATCCTCCCACCACGAATACCTATCGACCCCAGTCAGAAGTACGTGCTCTAGCCAATCTTGATCTACGCCTTCGGTGAAACCAAACTCTTGATCTAGGTTGTCGAGCCCGAAGATCACCCGGTCCACCTCTGAACGGACGTAGACGCCTGTGGACAAGTCGATAGTAAGCGGATAGGTACGCTTGTCTGTGATCGGGGAAGACAGGAAGATCTGGATACGCTTAGGCCCTACAGGCACGCTCAGCCCCGCTAAGGCACCGATCTCTCCGGACCAGGCGCCGGCCGCATTGACGATCCATTTACAAGAGAAGCGATCCTCACCGGCGTCTACAAGCCAACCTTCACCTTCAGGTCTCAGCCCCGTCACACGGGTATTCATCCTGAAGCTGACACCAAGTTCTTTAGCCATGTCAACCCAGGCCAGACACGCCATGTGCGGATCAATGATCCCGTCCCAAGGCCCGTATGTTGCTCCGGCCAGTCCCTCGGTAGAGAAAGGTATGTACCGCTGTGCTTCATCTGGATCCAGCACCTCTACGGGTGCCCCCAGATCGTGCTGGAGCCGAACCGATTCTAGATGCGAGTCCCAACGAGCTTTGGGTACTAACAACAAGTAGCCGATGTCTCTGTATCCGATATCACGACCGTATCGCTCCTCAAACGAGCGGTAAATAGGGAGGGAGTAGAGTGATAGCAGGATGTTAGGGGCGGTAGTGAATTGAACACGAACTCCCGCGGCGCTCTTGCCGGTAGAGCCCATTGCCGCGCCCGCATCCTTTTCAAGTACGGTCACGGTCAGGCCACGTTTAGCTACATGCCACGCAGATGAGGCGCCATTGATCCCTGAACCAATGACGACAACATCGGATGAGTGTGTACTCAAGATTTTTCAGGCCGTTTGGGGTTTAGTCTTGCAGTATCTTCGGGACAGTATACTGCTATTGGTGCAACTGCCGGATCTTCGAACTAGAAAATCTGATCAGCAAAATGAACGTCAAAGGGGTCATCCGTAGTAGATTATTTAGTGAAAATATCTCTTTCTGCCACTTGCTATGGTCAAGATCTTCCGCTCTGCCACGACTGTCTTCGCGTTCACTTTCCTAGCCGCGTGCTCTGCGAGTTCCTCTGGCCCGGCAGCGACTCCGGAGCCTATGCCCGAAGAGACGGAAACCGAGCGTGCTGACCCGACGACAGCCGATGGTATATTCACACTAGCCCAAGCTGATCGCGGTGAAGCCCTTTTTAGGTCGACGTGCAGTGAATGCCATGACTCGGCTGACTGGACAGAGACTGGTTTTAGGGGTCGCTGGGAAGACCAGTCAGTCTACCAGCTGTGGTATTACGTCAACGAGAGGATGCCATACGACAATCCGTGGAGCCTCTCTCGCCAAGAGACGACTGACGTCCTGACCTACATATTCAAGCTAAACGAGCTTCCAGCAGGTGAAGATGAGCTGGCGACGGATGACGACTCGATCGACGATTATTGGATCGCTTGGAATCCTCGTCTCCCATAGACCAGAAAAGTCGATCTATAGTCTGTATTGTATCCGGGTTTCTATCGTCGATTAATAAACAGACTCACGACTGTGCCAGGGGTCAGTTTCTTTGTTTGATCAACTGGCTAAAGAGCGTGGATTGGTCTTACCCGTGCCAGATCACTTATTGCGTCCCATTATTCGAATCTAAGACCAGTGGGGATTCGCTCCGCCTAGACGTAACTCGAAGGTTTTTTGCTCTCTCATGTTTACTGATATCTCTCTTCAGTTTCTCCGTTCTGTTGTCATAGTCGTCGCTACGATCATTCTCGTAGCGATTCCCGCGTCAGCTCAGCAGCGGCCGATGACATTTATTGATGTCCAGCTCCAACGCTCGGCAGGGTCTTGGACACCGAGCCCCGACGGCCGGTCGATGCTCTATACCGTCCGAACGCCAGACTGGCAGGAGGAGACATCCCAGACGGATATCCACCTCGTCTCAATGGAAGACGGTATGTCATCCAGTCGTCAGCTCACGTACACGGATCATAAAGATGAGACACAGCCCACTTGGGCCCCGGATGGCACATGGTTTGTCTTCGCGTCCGATCGTGATTCCGAAAACGGAGATGACCAGCTCTACATGATGCGTCACGATGGTGGTGAGGCACGGAAAATCACGGATGCTAAAGACGGAGTGACAGGCTTCGAGTTTAGTCCAGATGGCGCTTGGCTGGTTTATCGGAGTGGGGATGCTGGTCAGCAGCAGCTCTTTCGGATGCCCGTTACCGCTCTTTTGGTCGGTCAAGCTGAGCAGATTACGTCGGGTGAGGCCGGAGTGGAGGAGTGGAGTTGGAGCCCTGACGGATCGACTGTGTACTTCGTGCGACCGGATGCGTACGACGGTGCTGATTATAGACGTCGGGATGCAGGCTTCACGGTAGACGTTCGGAATCAGGTGACAGCGCTGTCGAGCCTATGGGAGGTGTCGATGGGCGAAGGGGAAGAGCGAATACTGGAGCAGTCCGACGATTACAGCGTCGACAATTTCAACGTTTCGGATGACGGGTTATGGATTTCATTTACGGGAGGTTCGGGAGAGCGCTATGAGCGTAACATCACTGCGTCTCGGCTCTATGCGGACCAGTACCTGTTGGAACTCTCTAGTGGTCATGTCGAACGATTGACTCATAATTACGAGGTTGGAGAAAGTAGTACGCAGTTCTCTCCGGATGGGAATTGGATCGCTTTCTCGGCGCCCGACGAGATGGATCGCTACTCCATGACCGAAAACCGGATCTACATTCGTGAGATTAGTGACCGGGGTGGGGAATTTCGGAAGCTTGGATCTGGCTTTGATCAGAGCCTGTCGGTTGGTTTTTGGTCCGAGGACTCTCGGACCATCTATTTCAATGCCGGTGTGACTGTTACCCAACAGCTGTGGGCTCTGGATATCGAGCAGGATGAGGTACACCAGATTACGGCAGAGAGGGCATCCCTTTCTGTCGCACGAGATGAGTCTTCCGGTGCGATCCTGATCAATTATCAAGACCCGGTAACTCCACCAACTGTATTTACCGTAGATGGTATAGAGAATGTTGACGACCGTGACCGCTGGGTCCAACTCGTCGATGTGAACCCTCAGATGAGCGAAATTGCGCTGGGCCGCGAGGTCGAGGTTAACTGGACGTCGACCGACGGTAGGACAGTAGGTGGTGTGCTGGTGTATCCAGTGGGCTATGAGGAAGGAACCCGATATCCGCTCATCGTGGCGATTCATGGAGGACCTGCGTCTGCGGATGTCCTGCGTTTCAATGGTGG
>MDTE01006243.1_pt1 | contig 23305 bp, 16 predicted proteins | sample 811231 | NCBI WGS metagenome assembly MDTE01 (sample SAMN05326651, study PRJNA326480) | marine metagenome | isolation source: seawater | place: Indian Ocean: Red Sea | collected 2010 | reverse complement strand
TTGGCATCTCCGGAATCCAGTGATTTCAGGTCCCAGCCCGCTGAAAAAATTCGATCTCCTTCTGCAGTCAAGATTGCGACTCGCAAATCATTATCATCTCTAAACGTCTTAAATGCCTGCCCTAGTTCGCGGCTCATTTGTTCGTCTATGGCGTTTACTTTTGGTTTATTGAGTGTTACTTCAAGCACTGAATCGGTACGCGTAATTTCAATATGTTTAGTCACTGTTGTTCACCCACGTTGAACTTAAGATTTAATGTTACAAAAAGTATATGTTTATTATCTTATTATTCTCAATAAAAGCAAATTGAACCAGCGTTGTAGTTGTAGCCGTTGATTTTTTCTAGTAACTGGCTTAAAAAAATAATTCGATTTACAAATCTGACATAAATATTACAAATATCAGCAGGCTTGGATCTGCAAGGTGCACAAGGCCAAGTACGTTGTTGTTTTTAGGGGCAGTAGCTAAGTCTACCGACATTCGGGAACATTAGAAAAAGTGATATTTAAAATTATTTATTTCGAGGGAAAATGAAATTTCAACTTGCCATAAACATGGAACGAATCACATCTGATATTCAGATGGAAGATGTGGAGCGCCATACCTTGGAAATGGTACAGATGGCAGATGAAGGGGGCTTTGTCATCGTCTGGGCTGCAGAACATCATGCCCTCGAAATGACAATAGCGCCAAATCCGTTCCAGATTCTTACATGGTGGGCGGCCCACACGTCAGTGATACGGCTTGGGACAGGCGTTGTGGTTGCTCCCTATTGGCATCCTGTCAATGTAGCTGGGGAAGCAGCTCTTCTTGATTTGTATAGTGGTGGGAGACTTGAATTTGGAATTGGGTCTGGTGCCTATCAGCGTGAATTCGATATTATGCATCCAGGCTTGAAGCAATCAGAAGGTTATAAATATATGCAAGAAATGCTTCCTGCAGTGAAAGCTCTTTGGCAAGGGGATTATGCCCATGATGGCGACTTTTGGTCATTTCCCACAGCGACCTCGGTTCCGAAACCCTTACAAAAACCTCATCCCCCTATCTGGGTCGCTGCCCGTGCACCTATAACTTATGATTATGCCGTTAAAAACGACTGTAATATTATGTCATGGCCGCTGACTAGACCAATGTCTGAGGTTGAGACCTATAGGCAACGGTTAGATGTGGCTCTTCAAGAAAACCCTGGAAAATCAAGGCCTATCTTTGCTTGTATGCGACACACGGTGATTTATGAACGCGAAAAAGATTCGGAAGTGCCCGTGAAGGCTGCGATGCGACAACTAGGACAATTTGAAAACCTCTTTAAGAATCTGGGTGACGTTGAAAAAGGTTTTCCAAGGGAGATCGAGTTTTCTGAATTGGAGAATCGTGACGAATACGATCAACAAATGTTGAAAGAGAATCTGTTGTTCGGGACACCGGAAGAAGCGATCAGGAAACTTAGTCTTTATGAGGCGATGGGGGTTGATCACTTCATCTACTACGCGAGCCTTGGATTAGGGCTAAAAGAGCAAAAGAAGTCTCTTGATCTCTTTATAAACGAAGTTATGCCTGCCTTTGTCTAAGATAAAGTAATATTAACTAGAAAGCTTTTGTATTATCCTACGAATGGTTGTGGGATAGTAACAGGTGCGATCCTTTATTGCTTGTAGGGTCGACTAACAATTTGTTTTGAATGGATGCCTTAAACGGAGAATGGCGACTAAAGTCAAGTTTCTGACCAATCGATCAGCAGCGGGAAGTTGCTAGGATTAGAGTTTTCTATCTTCAAGGATCATATCTGCAGCTTTTTCGGCTATCATTATAGTTGGAGCGTTCGTATTTCCAGATGTAATAGTAGGCATAATTGACGCATCAGCAACTCGAAGCGATTTTATTTTATGAACCTTTAGGCGGTTATCGACTACTGATGAGTCATCATTTCCCATTTTGCATGTACCGGCTGGATGATAAATTGTTTGCGAGATATTTTGGGCTGCGTTAAGCAGTTCCTCGTCGCTTTGAACAAGGTTTCCTGGGGTTACTTCGCGCACGACAAATTTTGAAAATGCATCGGTTCTTACAAGCTTTCGAGCATAACGTATACTGGAAATTGCGGTAAGCTGATCCTGCTTTGCGGATAAGTAGTTTGGTTGAATTGACGGGTAATCTCTAAAATACGGCGATTTTATCTGAATTTGCCCTCTGCTTTCGGGTCGAAGCTGACACACGGATGATGTAATCCCAGAAAAAGAATGCATTTTGAGGCCGGGCTTGTCTGCACTTAGAGGTTGGAAATGAAATTGTATATCGGGCGTCTTCAGGTCGGGGGAAGTTCTAGCAAAGATGCAAACCTGGCTAGCCCCCATGCTCATAGGGCCTCCTCTACTTACTGCATATTGGATGCCAATCCATGCTCTTCTAAGCAGGTTGTTGATTTCATCATTAAGTGTCGGTACGTTGACTTCGTGAATTAATCTTATTTGAAGGTGGTCTTGTAAATTCTTGCCAACTCCTGACAAGTCCTTATAGACTGAAATATTTAGCTTGTTCAATAAAGCTCCGGGGCCCACACCGGACAACTGAAGAATCTGTGGAGATCCAATGGCCCCTGCTGCAAGAATGACTTCACCACCAGGTTTAAGGATTGCTATTTTTTCTTGGTTTTGATCGTGATATACAACACCGGATGCTTCTAGACTTCCATTGTTCTTAAATAGTATTTTGCTAACATTGCAATTTATATATATATCTAGATTTTTCCTTTTCCGAACAGGACTTAGGTACGCCCTGGCAGTTGAGTGACGGCGGCCTTTCTTTGTATTTAACTGGAAATAACCAGCACCTTCCTGTTCGTTAGCATCAAAATAATTAACCTTTGGAACGCCAAGCTCTGCTGCAGCTTCAATAAACGCATCAGAAATTTTGCGTCGGAATTGCATATTGCTAATGCTTAAGGGGCCATTCCTTCCATAATATCCAGCTTTTTCGGACTCCTCATTTTCGGCTCGAACAAAGTAAGGTAATATACTATCGTATGACCAGTTCGAGTTCCCAAGTTTTTGCCAGTGATCATAATCCTCACGTTGCCCTCGTACATACAACAACCCATTTATTGAGCTAGAACCTCCTAATACTTTACCACGCGGCCAGTCAATTGACCGTCCATTAAGTGTCGGTTCGGGATCCGTTTTGTAGCACCAATCAAAGTGGGGGTTGTGAAGCGTTTTAAAATAACCAACAGGAATATGAATCCATGGATTCGAATCTCGCCCACCTGCTTCAAGCAATAGGACACGTGACAAGGGGGGGGCAGACAAGCGGTTTGCAAGCACGCAGCCGGCTGATCCGCCACCGATTATTATAAAATCGTAAGCGGGACCAAGTGACGGTTGTTGGGAATTTTTCACTAAGCGTCCTTTTTATTCTTGCGTGCTTACTTTATTAAAGCGAGGATAGGAGCGGCATCCGCACATGAATTCATGAAATTAAATTACAATGATTCAAAATCAAACACATTCTAATAATTAATCTGGTGTTGTACAGAATATCTATAATTGAAAGTTCACCGGTTCAATAGTTTAATAATTCATTTATTGAATGAGGAAGAAGGATGGCAATTAAATATATAAAAAAGGCCGAAAAAACATCCTCGAGCGATGAAGTCACCACTCGTAAGACTGTTGCTGAGATGTTAAAAAAAATTGAAAGAGGCGGAGAAGAAGTTGCACAAAGCTATGGAAAAAACCTAGACAACTATAATGGTGAAATTATTGTTTCTGAAGAGGCAATAGCGCAGGCTGCCCTTCAGGTGCCTCAGCAATTAAAAGATGATTTGAGTTTTGCTCATGACCGTGTTCGTGATTTTGCGGTAAAACAAAAAGAAAGTATAACTGAATTTGAAATTGAACTGTCGCCAGGGCTTTGGGCGGGCCAGAAGTTAATACCTGTTTGCACAGCGGGTTGCTACGTGCCTGGTGGTCGCTATGCGCATGTGGCGTCAGCAATTATGAGCATTACTACGGCAAAAGTCGCAGGTGTTGAAAAGGTGATAGCATGTTCGGCACCACATAAAAAGTACGACGGAATTCATCCGGCAATTCTTTATACAATGAATTTGTGTGGTGCTGATAATATTCTGGCAATTGGAGGTGTGCAGGGAATAGCGTCAATGGCGTTTGGCCTATTCACTGGTTCTAAAGCTGACATTTTGGTTGGCCCGGGCAATAAATACGTCGCTGAAGCAAAAAGAGCCTTGTATGGACGTGTAGGTATAGACCTTTTTGCTGGGCCAACAGAAATTTTAATTATCGCGGATGAAACCGCAGATTCGAAGATTGTTGCCGTTGATTTAGTAGGGCAGGCAGAGCATGGTCCCGATTCGCCTGTTTGGTTGATTACTACTAGTAGTGAGTTCGCCAAAAAAGTCGAGGCCCAGATGCAAGCACTAATCAATTTATTACCAGAATTGCAACGTAATGCTGCCAATGCAGCGTGGCAGGATTATGGTGAGATCATTCTTTGTGATAATGATGAAGAAGCCGCGCAGGTCAGTGACGCGTATGGTCCTGAGCACCTTGAACTCCATACCAGAAATCTAGATTGGTATGTTTCAAGGTTAAAAAATTATGGTTCGCTTTTTGTAGGGGAGCAGACAACTGTTGCGTTTGGTGATAAATGCTCAGGGACAAATCATATTCTTCCTACAAAAAGGGCAAGCCATTATACGGGCGGTCTATCTGTTCACAAATTTATCAAAATAGTAACAACCCAAAGAATGACAGAGGAAGCAAACAGAGAGGTGGCAGCTATTACAGCAAGAGTATCTCGGCTTGAAGGTATGGAGGCGCATGCGCGGACAGGGGATATACGTCTATCGAAATATTTCCCAAATGAAACCTTTAGTTTAGACCCGTAAGGATTAAGCTTTGCAAAATCATGTAGTTCAAGATTTGTTCTGTCTAGATGGCCGGGTTGCCTTAGTCACTGGGGCATCGTCAGGAATAGGTTGTCATATGTCTAAAATTTTGGCCCTAGCAGGAGCTAGCGTGATTTTAGTGGCCCGGCGACAAGAATTATTAGATGGAGTGGCGCAAGATGTAGTTAAGCAAGGTGGAAATGCTGCTACTTGTTCGGCTGACCTCACCCAGCTATCAGAGATCGAGTTGTTGTTAGAGGAAGGTAAAAAACCATTTGGGCCTCCAGACGTTTTAATAAATGCGGCAGGTGTAAATCTTCGGGAGCCAGCTGATAAAATCTCGTGGAAAAGCTGGAACAAGACTTTGATGATTAATTTGTCAGTTCCATTTTTTTTGGCTCAGGGGTTTGTGCCTGGAATGAAGAAGAAGGGAAACGGAAGAATTATTAACATAGCATCAATGCAATCTTTTCGAGCATTCCCAAATGGGATGGCTTATGGGGCTTCTAAGGGAGGGGTAACTCAGTTAACACGTGCCATGGCTGAAGCTTGGTCAGAAAGTAATATTTGTGTAAACGCAATTGCTCCGGGTTTTTTCCCAACAGATCTGACCGCACCTGTTTTTAGCGATTCACGAGTAGCTGACCATCATGCTAGTATGACAGCGATAGGGCGCAATGGGAGACTCGAGGATTTTGATGGAATCACGGTATTTTTAGCGTCCCGAAGTTCACAGTATATAACGGGTCAGATAATTCCCGTCGACGGAGGGTATACGGCGAAGTAAAAAAATCATTTGAAAGTCGTTAAACTGATAGGCAAACACTGATTCATTATCCTGAGGCTTAAGGACGGTAAGAAACACAGTTATCAAAAAATTCCTTCGTCGATTCCAGTTGCCATTAATGCCCCTAATTCCTCGCATTTTGCCAGGAAACGGTCTTGCCATTCGCCTTGGCATATTAGTGGAGGGTTTACAGCCTTCCATTTCAACCCTGTAGCTATTGTCTCAACAGCGCGTTTTGTGCCAGTACCGTCATGACCTGCCCGAATATATAAGACATACGGCATTCCCTGGGTGTGGTCTAAGCATGGATAATACACACGGTCAAAAAAATCCTTTAAAGCCCCACTCATGTATCCCAAATTTTCTGTGGTTCCAAGAATAATTCCATCAGCTTTTTTCACTTCTACTGGGGTTGTCTCAAAAGGTGATGAACAGGTGACGATTACTCTCTCTGTATTAGAGGCAGTCGCCCCTATTATTACTTTGTTGCGCATCAAAAGCGTATTTTCAGATGGTGCGTGTGCTACAACCAGTAAATATTTTTGTTTTTCTGTGATCATGTAATTATTGCCTACTTATTCTAGATTGATTGTATACCACAGATATGCACAACAGTGTGGAAACCTAAGGTTGATTTAAACAGGGCTTTATTTATGTCACCCTCTATGTTAACCCAATATGCTCTGTATCAAACAAAGAAATAAGGACGATTTTTGTGTCAGATAGCATACTTTTTTCTAAAATACAGTTGCGCGATGTAACACTTGCAAATCGTGTCGCAGTATCTCCAATGTGTCAGTATAGCGCGATTGATGGTGTAATTGGTGACTGGCATCTCATGCATTTAGGTGGTTTTTCTATTTCAGGCCCAGGACTTATTTTTATGGAAGCAACAGGCGTCGAACCTCGTGGACGGATTTCACCAGGCTGCCCCGGCCTTTGGGATGAAAAGACAGAACTTGCAATAAAGCGTGTTGTTGATTTTTGCAATAGCTATGGCCATTCGGTATTAGGTATTCAGCTGGCACATGCAGGACGAAAAGGTTCTACGGCAGAACCGTGGAACGGCGGTGCACCACTAACACCTGAGGATGGTGCATGGGAAACATTTGCCCCTTCGGCAGTTCCCTTTAGTGATGGATGGCATGTTCCAAGAGAAATGACAATTTCCGATATGAAGCAGGTAATTGACGCATTTGTGCAGGCAGCTAAGAGAGCAGAGAGCGCAGGGATAAAAGTCTGCGAATTACATGGGGCGCATGGTTATTTGCTTTCAGAATTTCTCTCCCCATTATCAAACATGCGGACTGATTCATATGGTGGTTCATTAAAGAACAGGATACGCTTTCCAATTGAGGTATTTTCTGCAGTTAGGGAGGCTTGGCCAGAATCTTTGCCGCTTGGAATTAGAGTAAATGCAACAGACTGGAAAAATGGCGGTTGGTCGGTAGACGACACCTGTTACTTGTCTAAAGAATTAGAAAAACATGGGTGTGATTTTATCACTATTTCTAGTGGAGGGAACGTACCTGATGCCGATATTGTGGCGGGACCAGGCTACCAAGTAGGTTTTGCGTCAAAGGTCCGCGAACATTGTAAAATTCCAATAATTGCAGTGGGGAAAATCACTACAGCAATCCAAGCAGAAACAATTTTATCTTGCAAGCAAGCTGATCTTATTGCAATAGCGCGTGGGGCACTATATGATCCTCGCTGGGTATGGCATGCAGCTCAAGAACTGAATGCAGAAGCTGCCTATCCCCCGCAGTACATGCGCTGTCACCCTTCACTTCAAGGCTTGCCTATACCATCCAATCCACCCAAGAAAGTGAAGTAAGATTTGTGTACCTGAACCATCTACGAGGCATGTAGTGCTGAACTTAAAAAAAAAATTATCTTTGGACTTGAACTAAAGGGTGAGCCTGCTAATTCATTTACAAACAGTGACTTTAGTTTGAAAAGATAGGATATACTGCGTGATAGGTTAAATGTTTGAGCCATGACACCCATGATTCAACTAGATAATTTAACGAAGGCATTTGGTTCTCTGCGTGCAGTTGATAATATTTCGTTAAATGTGCAAAAGGGGGAAGTGCTTGGTTTTCTTGGGCCAAATGGTGCGGGGAAATCTACCACTATGAAGATGATTGCGGGTTTTCTCTCACCAACGTTTGGCTCGGTCAAGGTTGGCAGTCATGATGTAACTGAACAACCTGTCACAATAAAAAAAATGATTGGCTATCTTCCGGAAGGGGCACCGCTATATGGGGAAATGACACCTAAATCTTTTTTAAAATTTATTGCTGAAATTCGTGGTCTTTATGGATCGGAGGGGCGACGTTTAATTGAAGAAGCTATCAATAAGGTGGATATCGGGAAAGTTCTAAACCAGACTATTGAAACATTATCGAAAGGGTATAAGCGTCGTGTTGGATTAGCACAGGCAATAATTCATGACCCACCAATCCTCATCCTTGATGAACCAACCGACGGACTAGACCCAAATCAAAAATATCAAGTTCGACAACTGATTAGGAATATGTCTGCAGATAAGGCAGTTATTGTTTCAACGCATATTCTAGAGGAAGTTGAGGCAGTCTGCACCCGAGCAATTATCATTGCTCATGGTCGTATATTGGTGGATGGAACCCCAGAAGAATTGTTATCACACTCGCCTCTTCGGAATTCGTTAACTCTTCAGCTTGATCCCGTTGATGCACAAGCTGCCCTCTCAGACATTTCCAGGTTGGCAACAGTTGAATCTGCAGAGATGGATCAGAAAGACAGTAACGAAGCTGAAATCCGCGTATTCCCAAAAAAAAATAAAAATATAACGTTGGAGGTCAGTGCGATGCTTAGCTCCAGGGGGTACAACATTTTTAATCTAAACACAGAACGCGGAGCACTAGAGGAAGTATTTCGCCGTGTTACGGAGCAGGTGGTCGAGGTAGATGAAGAAAATGGATAAATTACATATTGTAATCAAGAGAGAGTTTCACGCATACTTTTCGACTCCCATAGCATTAATATTTATATGCATTTTCCTAGCACTCACAGGGGCTTTTGCATTTTATATTGGAGGATTTTTTGCCCGGGGAAGAGCAGATCTCGACGCATTTTTTTCTTACCATCCGTGGCTTTATCTAATGCTTGTCCCAGCGATCGCTATGAGACTATGGGCTGAAGAAAGAAAGACGGGAACTATTGAGCTTTTATTGACATTACCTATTTCGACGGGGCAGGCGGTATTTGGGAAGTTTATCGCTGCCTGGATGTTTTGTGGGATATCATTATTTTTGACTTTTCCTATGTGGATCACAGTTAATGTGTTGGGCAACCCAGATAATGGAGTGGTTTTTGCAGCTTATCTGGGGAGCTTTATAATTTCAGGGGCTTTTTTATCAATTGGGGCATGTGTTTCCGCGATGACTAAGAACCAAGTAATAGCCTTTATATTGGCCGCAGTTATTTGTTTTCTTTTTGCAATGAGTGGTGTGGAATTAGTTCTGAATTTTTTTCGATCTTGGGCACCGGACCCAGTTATTCAAGTAATTTCTCAGATGAGTTTTTTAACTCATTTTAGTGAAATGATGCGAGGCATCATCGATTTGCACCATTTATTCTTTTTTGGGTCTTTAATAGCCTTTTTTCTGTTTTTGAATATTATTATTGTTGAGTTGAAAAAAGGCTCCTAAAATGGTTCTTTCAAAGCATTTTAATCGTTCAGTAGTGCACGGGTTTTCAATAATATTTGCCCTTATTATCTTTGTCTGTTTAAACATAGTTTCAGGTTCTTTTTTTAAGAGTTTCCGCTTGGATTTTTCAGAACATGGACTTTTCACTCTCTCAGAGGGAACTAAGAAAGTATTATTGAATGTAGATGAAGAAGTTGTCGTCCGGCTCTATTTTTCAAAAATTTTAGGAGAAATAAGCCCTGCTCAGTCGGCTTATTTTGGCCGAGTGCGGGAACTTCTTGAACGGTACGAGCATATCTCAAGAGGGAAAGTGCGCCTAGAGCTCTATAATCCTGAACCATTTTCCGATACTGAAGATAGAGCTGTTTCATTTGGGATGCAGGGCATTCCATTGGGTAATGCGGGTGATTTAGGGTACTTTGGGTTAGTGGCATTAAATAGCGTAGATGAGATCGAAACTATTCCATACATGAGTTCAGAGCGTGAATCATTCTTAGAATATGATTTGACAAAGATAATCCATAAATTGTCTGTCGCTCAGCGTCAATCCATTGGACTTGTCTCAAGTTTGCCAATAAACGGACAAATGACACCTGGGGTAGCTCCTCAAAGAATGCAGCCGTGGGCGGTGATGAATCAGGTGCATGATTTATTTGATGTTCAGACTATTGAACCTGATGCTTCAGAAATTCCCAAGGAAGTTGGCACGCTGCTTATAGTCCATCCCCGAAAACTGGCACCTCAACTATTGTATGCAATTGACCAATTTGTGTTGAACGGTGGCCGAGCTCTGGTTTTTGTAGACCCAAATGCCGAAATAGCGATGGCGTTGAATCGTGGGATACCTCAAGCTGGGGAATCTGACTTTGACAAGATATTAAGTGCTTGGGGGATTAAGCTGATACGTGAAAGCGTATTGGGAGATCTCGAGTCGGCCCGTCGCGTTAACGTGAATTTAAAGGGTAAAGTCGCAACGGCTGATTATGTTGCATGGTTAAAATTTGGTAGGAGAAATCTAGATACTAACGATTCCGCTTTAGCAGAAATAGACCGTATTAATATTGCGTCAGGGGGCATCTTGGAGGCTATTCCTAGTGCAGGGACTGAATTTCACCCGTTAATTAAGTCAGGCAAGAAAGCCATGAAAATAGAAAGCAAAAAAATCCAAAATCAACCGGACGTCGTGGGCTTATACAGGGATTTCAAACCAGGAGGTAAACCATTAACATTTGCAGCGCGAATTAAAGGAAAAGCTAAATCAGCTTATTCTTTGGACTCAGTACCAAAAGAAAAACTAGGTTCTCATAAAACTATTGCCGAAAAATCCATTAATGTGGTTGTCGTAGCAGATACAGATATGTTGCATGATCAGTTTTGGATACAAGAACGCAAACTCTTTGATAAGCTTTTATCTATACCCCATGCGCATAATGGTGCGTTTGTTATTAACCTTCTTGAAAACTTAGGTGGTGGCGCTGCCCTAATTGGACTTCGTGGACGAGGCGAGACTAGCAGGCCGTTTACATTGGTAGAAAACATTCGGCAAAATGCTGAGAGAAAATACCTTGTAAAAGAACAGAAATTAGAAAACCGTTTAGCGGTGGTACAGGGAAAACTGAATGATCTTTTGGAACAAAAACAGGTGAATGGAGACAATATTGTTAATGAGGAGGATCGTGAAGCTGTTAATGACTTTCGTCGCCAGATGATATTAATTCGCAAAGAGTTGCGTGGAGTGCAGTTAGCCTTGCGGAGGGATATTGACAAATTGGATGGATGGCTGAAGTTTTTTAATATTGGATTTATACCTCTTATCTTGGGGCTCTTTTCTTTAGTATGGGCAGCGCTTCGCAAAGCAAAGCGAGGTAAGGTGAGTGCGTAGGAGTAAAATTTAGTGACAAAGCGAAATTTTTTTATTCTTTCTACTGGAGCAATTTGTTCAGTTTTTCTCGTTTTTATAACTTTGAGCCTTAAGCCATCATATAAGGCGGCAATTCCTGATGGTGAATTATTTTTCCCAAAGCTAATTACAACGGCAGACGCTGTAATGAAGGTCAAGGTTGAGCATGCCGGGGATATTTTGACTTTTGAGAAGGGAGCGTCAGGTTGGGGCTTGGTTGAATCCGATAACTATCCAGTTCAAGAAAACAAGATAGCTCAGGTTATTTTTGGTCTTTCTCAACTAAAGTTCTTAGAGGCCAAAACACGGAAAAAGGATCGTTTAAAAAAGTTACACTTAGAAAACCCAGGAACCTCTTTGGCAAAATCCCAGCAAGTTACTCTATATGATAGGGATATGGGTCCGATGGCAGATTTGATCGTTGGCCGTGGCAATTTTTCTTTGCCACAAACAGCTGGTGCTGGAGGTATATATGTTCGCCGTCCAAATGAAGAACAAGCTTGGTTGGCTCTTGGTCATATCGATCTGGGGGTCGAACCTAGAGATTGGTTGGCTCGTCAGATTATTGATATAAATGAGAATGAAGTAGAAGGAGTGATTGTTACTCATCCAGATGGGACGGCGGTTAAAGTAAATGCAAGTCCTGATGGGTTTGTTTTGGCTGATATACCTGCAGGTAAATCTTTGAAGGACGCCGACAGTCCAAGGTCTTTTGTGTCGGTCATCGATAATTTGTTACTCAACGATGTAAGAAAAGAAAACAAATTGCCTTTAGCAGATGTTCAAAAAATAGTGGTCAACTATAGCATAAAAGGCGGAACAACCTTAAACCTTACGTTGTTTGCCAGCGCGGAAAAAAATTGGATAACTGTTCGAGCAGTCGGTGGGGAGCAGGCATCGCAAATTAATGCGCGTACTTCTGGCTGGGCTTACAATATTCCCGACTATCATTTTAAGCAATTATCAAGAAGAAATGACCAGTTATTGCAAGAAATTGACAAAAAGTCTTAAGGATCAAATCTTGTTCTGTCCATAAGCCACCGAGCTACCCTGAAAAGGAATTTGTCATTTCCCCTGGCTCCTATAATTTGAATCCCAACAGGCAATTTATTTGGCCCTGTAAGGACTGGGAGAGAAAAGCACGGGTTGCCGAGCAAAGTCCAAGTTTGTTGCATCACAGAACTTCCAGTGGTTTCAAGGGAAGGAGGTTCCCCAGGAGCAGATGCAGTAATTAAAGCATCAAATTTGGTGAACAGCTTTCGAGCCTCTTTTTCGATCAGGTTAGTCTTTTCGAGTGCAGAAATATAAGTGGACGCGGAAATGCCTTTGCCAGCCAAAATCCGTTTCTTGGTTATAAGATTAAATTTTTTAGGATATTTTTTGAGTAGATATTTGAAATTATAATACAAATTAGCATTCAAGATTGTAGTATGGCAGTCTAAAGCGCTGTCAAATGGTTCATTAAGTTTCAAGCAATCGACGCTACACTCTAAAGATCTAGTCCAGTGGTGACAAAGATCATTCATATAACTTTCTGTTTTCTGCCAAGGAATCCCTTTTATAAAAGCTAAACGAGGTTTACGCGGAAGTGGTGTATCTAAAGCTTTACTTATTGAATGGTTAGGGAAAATAGAATTGGATTGTGTTGTTTGCTCAGTTTTTATCAAAACATCGCTGACTAAGGCTATATCTTTTAAATGGCGGGCAAAAATACCCACATGGTCCAGGCGTTCTGCTAAGCGCATCATTCCCTCGCATGATATCTTGTCGAAGGACGGCTTAAAGCCATATATTCCGCAATATGAGGCAGGTCTTAGGACTGACCCGCCAGTCTGTGAGCCGATTGATAGAGGTACCATTAAATCTGCAACAGCTGCTGCTGAGCCACTTGAGGACCCCCCTGGAGTTTGGCCATACGCCAAGGGGTTCCGAGTTTTTGCTGGCGCCGATAATGCAAACTCAGTGGTTATAGTTTTGCCCACAATAATAGCACCCGCTTTTTTAAGCAGTTTAACGACCTTTGAATCGTATCGTGGCTGATGACCCAAGAAAACTCTTGAACCATATTCAGTTGGGAGGTCACTCGTATCAAAAATATCTTTGATACCGATTGGAAGGCCGTGCAAAGGGCGATTGCTTAGGGCCCTTTTATTATGTGAATCGCATTGTTTTGCCTGGTTTAATGCATTTTCGGGATCCAAACAAGCCCACGCCCCGATTTTCCTGTCGCGTGCTGTGCAACGGTCTAAACAAGCCGATAACAGTTGTGTTGGTGATATTTTTCCAGAACTAAATAGTTCTCTCACTTCAAAAGCAGATAATTGGGTCAGGTTTACAGACATGTAATAAGCATATCGAACTTGGCGCTTTCTTTATGCAACTATTCAAAAATTGTTGGAGCCTCATTTTGTTTAGGCATATAGTCAGCGTATCAGTAAATTTTGTATTATCCTATGAAAAACTTTAGTTCAGTTGTTTAGAAATCAAGACCTAAATTGTTTTTGCTGAGTTGTCCCATTGCACGTAGGAGTCGATAAACGGCGACCCTTTCATCATAGGTTGCTGAATTGAAATTTGTTTGCGCATTATTAACTTCATTTTCCGCGTCAAGAACGTTAATAACGGTCTCTTTGCCGGCCTCTCGTAGCTTTTTTCTTGACCCGAAAACCTCTGTTGCAATATTTACAGCATTTTCCAGGAGCTCAAGGCGCTCGCGAGCTGTAAGCAAGGCTTGCCATGCCAACTTTGTTTGTTCAACAACTTTACGCAAAGAAAACTCGTAATCGTCTTTTGTAGCTTGATAATCATAGCTTGCTTTTGCACGTGAATAACGAGAGGAAAATCCCGTAAAAAGATCCCACGAAGCAGAAACTACGACTGAGTAATCTCTTCGTGTTCCTATTGTAGCGCTGTTATGCTTTTCGTAATTCATAGCACCTTCCAAATCAATTGTCGGGAAAAGCTCGGCTCGCGCTAACCGACGACTTTCGCGCGCCACTTCTATCGAGGTTCCAGAGTTTCCAATGGCCGGGTTTCTAGCTGTAGCTATATCGACGGCCGCTGATAATTCGCTAGGTATGAGGTTCATTGGCGGGAAGGGGTCAACCATTTCATCTATATTTGGCGGGTGATCAAAAGTTTGCATATACCGGGAAATAGCATCTTCTAAGCCTCCCTCAAAATTTATACGTCGTTCTTTTGCCAGTTGCAGCCGGGATTTTGCCTGCAAAACATCTACAGTTATTCCCGAACCCCGTTGAACTCGTTCATCCTCTAGTTTTAATTGGCGCTGAATCGTAGCTTCATTTTCGCGTGCTAATTCGATCAGGCTACGTTGGCGGAGGATATCCACATAAGCTTCTATGCCCTCCATGATTAGGTCTTGGCGAGTAGTTTCGACCGCAATACGCGCTATTTCTTTATTTAACCGGGCAGTTCTGACCGCTGAGGTGTTAGAGAACCCATTAAAAAGGTTTTGTGAAACCGTCACGCCAGCTACATTTTTAGTGCGATTCCAGTCACCGTCTGCTTGGCTGCTTCGGGTGCTTGGATTGTCGATTTCTTCGTAACCAATATCTCCAGACGCTGTAACAGTTGGCAGAAACTCTGAGAGTGCGGACCCTACCTGCTGGCGTGATGCTTCTAGATTTTTTTCTGCAGACTTGATCTGTGGGTGGTTTGCGATCAGCCCATTCAACTCGACTTCGAGAGGGTTAGCAAAGGTAGTTGTGACAAAAGAAAGTACCAGAACCCCAGTTATAGCTAAATGACAAAAAAATAGCATAATTTTTATCCACGCACTTTAAAACAGATCTGTATTAAACGTTAGCCAGGAACCACAAAAGATTAGTCTTTTTAAAAACTAGAAAATTTTTAATTCGATCTACTTTTTTTTCTAGGCCCGCCAGCGAGCAGTAGTCAAGGTTAGGGTCCGCTATTTATACTTTTATCTTAAAATCAAGATACTATGTGAAAGCTTTTGAAAAATCTAGGAAATTTAATGTTTTCTTGCCAGGTTTCAACGAAGACCTTGCTAATAGGAAGATCAGAAAATTAATCGGAAAGTCGGAAACATGGTGATAAAGAGAGAAATTATAACGACTTTTTTTGTGCCTTGTGCCCAAATCCACCTCCACCTGGAGTTTCAATGACGATTACATCTCCGACATCTAGGTTTAGCTGGTCGGTCCCTTTTAGTTTAGTGACGGAACCATTTATTTTTTTTACCCAATTGTGACCGCGTTTCCCAGGTTTTCCTCCGTTTAATCCGAAAGGTGCAAATTTGCGATGTAAGGATAGGATTGCAGCGGTCATCGGCTCTAGAGCTCGTAACTTACGAATAGTTCCGTTGCCACCTATATATTTTCCGTGTCCGCCAGAGCCCTGTCTAATTTGGAACTCTTCAACTCGCAAAGGCATGCGGATTTCAAGTATTTCGGGATCAGTAAGACGGGAGTTGGTCATATGGGTATGTACAGCATCAGTTCCGTCAAAATTTGGTCCGGCACCAGAACCACCGCAAATAGTTTCATAGTATTGGTATTCGTTATTCCCAAGAGTTAGGTTATTCATAGTACCTTGGGATGATGCTAAAACACCTAGAGCTCCATAAATAGCGTCAGTTATGCATTGTGATGTCTCTACGTTTCCAGCGACAACAGCAGCAGGGTAAACGGGTTTTAGCATGCAGCCGTTTGGTATTATAATATTAAGTGGTTTTAGACAACCTGCATTTAGTGGGATATCTTCATCGATCAAAGTTCTAAAAACATATAGGACTGCCGCTGTGCAAATAGATGAGGGAGCATTAAAATTATTGCTTGTCTGAGTTGAAGTGCCGGTAAAATCTATCGTGGCACATCGTTTGTTTTTGTTAATTTTTACATCGACTTCAATCTTACTTCCAGTATCCATTATATATTTGAATTTCCCACTACGTAGTGAATCAAGCGCATTTCGAATACACTTTTCAGCATTATCCTGTACAAATTTCATATAGTTGTGAACAACATTTATTCCAAAATTTTTGGCTAATTTCCGAAGTTCGCGAACACCAGTCTCGTTGGCGGCGACCTGTGCTTGTAAATCGGCAATATTTTGTTTGATGTTTCGGGCAGGATGTGGCCCAGACGAGAGGCGCTTTACAATTGCGTTTTCACGAAAAACCCCATTTTCGACAAGCAAAAAATTGTCAATTAAGATACCTTCTTCTTCAACTGATTTACTGTTTGGCGGCATAGAGCCGGGAGTAATGCCTCCAATATCAGCATGATGTCCACGTGAACCCACATAAAATAAAATAGTTGCTTTAGAGTCATCAAATACTGGAGTAACAATTGTAATATCTGGTAAGTGAGTTCCACCGTTATATGGTGCATTTAAAGCGTAGACGTTACCTGCTTTTACTTGGCCTTTATTTTTTTTAATAACAGATTGGATGCTATTTCCCATAGAACCAATATGAACAGGCATATGCGGCGCGTTAGCAATTAAATTGCCATCTTGATCAAACAGGGCACATGAAAAATCAAGGCGCTCTTTAATGTTAATTGAATGCGCAGTATTAGCTAAAGTTGTTCCCATTTGTTCAGCAATTGACATGAATAGGTTATTAAAAATTTCTAACATTACGGGATTGACTTTAGCTTCAACTGCTTGAAATGTTGGGCGAGATACAACCCGTTTTAATATAATGGATTGTCTTGGAGTTAGTTGAGCTGACCAACCTGGTTCCACAATAACTGTAGCCCCATTATCTAAAATGATTGCGGGTCCATCCAAAGATTGCTTTAGAGTTGAACGGTGGGCCATAGAAGCATTTTGCCATGTTCCGTTGCAGTAAATTGGAACAGTAAAAGTCTCATGGCAAACGGTATTTGTTTTGGCCTTGCTTAGGGCAGGAATTTCTTTTTCAATTCCGATAGCTTCTACAGATAAAGACTCTAATACAATTTCTTTGTTTTCGTTTATAAAGCCAAATTGTTTTTGGTGTTTCTGCTCAAAAGTTTTCTTCATTTTTTTTGGCGTATTGAAAGGAACAACTATGGCATTGTCAGTGCCTTGGTACCTAATATGCACTTTGTTTTCCACAGTAATGTTCTCTGGGAAAACTCCCTGTTCTTTTACAGCTTTTTCCGCGTCATCTTTCAGTTTGTTGATTTCTTGATTAAGCTTAATGCCAGGTTTTAACAAAGCTTCAATAGACTTTTCTCTGATCACCCGAACATCAGCTAGCCCTATACCATAAGCTGATAACATACCCGCAAAAGGGTGTAATAAAATTTGTTTAATCCCAAGTGCATCGGCAACTAAACACGCGTGTTGCCCGCCTGCGCCACCAAAACAATTAAGGGTGTACCGGGTTACATCATGGCCTTGTTGAACAGAGATTTTTTTTATTGCGTTAGCCATATTTTCCACTGCTACGCGCAAAAATCCTTCGGCGACTTCTTCTGGCTCGAGAACTTTTTCCTTGTTGCCTGAGGAAATTTTTTGGGCCATTTTTAAGAACTTTTTTCGAACCACTTTTACGTCTAAACGTTGGTTGGAACCAGGCCCGAAAAGCGCGGGAAAGAAGTCAGCTTGAATTTTACCTAGCATAACGTTGCAATCAGTTACTGTTAGCGGCCCGTTTCTGCGATAACTAGCGGGTCCTGGATTGGCTCCTGCCGAATCTGGGCCTACTCGGAATCGTTCCCCATCAAAATGCAATATAGACCCACCTCCAGCAGCAATAGTATGGATCTTCATCATAGGAGTTCGTACTCTGACGCCCGAAATTATTGTTTCATAAACCCGCTCGAGTTGTCCGTCATAATGAGAAACGTCTGTTGATGTTCCACCCATGTCAAATCCAATTACATGGGAAAAACCCTCTAACTCAGCTGTTCGAACCATTCCTACCACGCCACCCGCAGGTCCCGAAAGAATTGCATTCTTTCCTTTAAAATGCTGAAATTTGGTTAGTCCACCATTCGATTGCATGAACATGAGTTTTGGTTGGGCATTCGCCTTGATTGAAAGGTCTTTTGATATTCGTTTTACGTAATTTTGAAGTATTGGAGATAAATAAGCATCTATGACCGTGGTATCACCACGTGGGATAAATTTGATTAGAGGGCTTGTTTTGTTAGAAGTTGAAATTTGTGTAAACCCAATACCCTTTGCAATTTCTTCAGCTCTATTTTCGTGAGCTGGATAATTAAATGCGTGCATAAACACTATTGCGACCGAGCGAAACCCTAATGAGTATGCTTCTTTAAGCACATTCCTCGTTTCTTGTTCATTGAGTGGGGAGACAATTTCTCCAGTAGCAGATATCCTTTCTGACACTTCCGCAACTCGCTCATAAAGCAATTGCTCAAGCTTTATATGTCGGTCGAATAATTTAGGGCGATTTTGGTACCCGATGCGGAGTGCATCTTTAAAACCTTTTGTAGTTAGTAAAAAGGTTCGTTCGCCCTTACGTTCAATCAGGGCGTTTGTTGCAATGGTAGTTCCTATTTTGATGCTAGAAATTTTGGAAACGGGTATCTTGCTGCTACTAGAAATGCGAAGTAACTCTCGTATTCCAAAAATTGCACTATCTTGATACTTTTCAGGATTGTCTGACAATAATTTGTGCGTCACGATCCGTCCGTCAGGTCGTTTGGCAACAAGATCAGTGAAAGTGCCGCCACGATCAATCCAAATTTCCCATCCCTTTGCTTTTTTCCTTGAGTGAGTCATTGTGAGATTTCAGCCTGATTTATGTTCCCACTTAGTAGGGCTGTAATTTGTCGATGGATGTCTTAAAGTGATTCTGAATTAAGAGTTCAGCTAATTTAAAACAAAGTCGCTATTATTAAACCTACTGCTAGAAAAATGAATCCATTTGTATATAATGTATAAGCGAACATTCTTTGATACAATATATCGAAATTTTAGTAAGTGCATATCGTAAAGTTAGTTAACCAAGATAGTTGCCTGCCGAGTTAGCAAAATTAATCAGGAAAACGGACTGTGAAGATTAGCATCATGGATTATATCCTTTACGGATTTGGTCAAAACAAAATTCATAATTTAAACAGCTAAAATAACTTTATAGTTAAAAATGTTGTGTATGATACATTGTGGTTTCTAACATTGTAAGCGTTCCTCCAAAAATATATTTTTTACAGTAGAAAATTAACAGTCTATCTGAATTACGATTATTTGTTGGCTTTAGTTTAGGAAAGAAATGATGAGTATATGGGGCAAAGTTTTTGGCGGTTTTACAGGACTTGCTTTAGGGGGGCCTTTGGGAGCAATTTTAGGCGCTGTTGCGGGACACGCGTACGATACTGTGAAATCTGAAAAAGCGGGAATAAGCAACAGTATTGACGGGCGACAAGTTGCATTTACTACGGCTGTTATAGTCTTGTCTGCTAAAATGGCAAAAGTTGATGGTCATGTGGATCGCAAAGAAGTAGATGCGTTTAAAAAGATATTTGATATCCCCCCTTCGGAGATAGAGGGTGTCGGCAGGATTTTTAATGAGGCAAAACAGAATTCAACAGGGTTTGAGCCTTATGCAAAGCAAATTTCTGATATGTTTCATGAAGATCGAGCAGTATTAGAAGAATTGCTTGGGGCCATTTTTTATATTGCAAAAGCAGACGGAGAAATTCACCAGAATGAAGTGCAATTTTGCGCAGAAATATCGAAAATTTTTGGTTTAAGTGATAGAGACTTTGAGCGGTTAAAAACCATTCATCTGGCCAGTTGGAGACATGGAGGTGGGGGCCAGAGCGAATCTTTGAGTGCTTATGGTGTTTTAGGCGTTAAACCTGAAGCGTCAGAAAAAGAAGTAAAGCAGGCCTATCGAAAGTTAGTGCGGGACTACCACCCTGATCGTCTAATCGCGGAGGGGTTGCCGCAAGAATTTATTGAACTGGCAAATGAAAAACTAGCGGTTATTAACAACGCTTTTGATCAGGTACAAAAACAACGTGGTTTCTCATAGTCTTATGTGTGCTAGCTCTTAAAACTATAGTAATCCATGTCTGCCGATTAGGTGTTAATTTTTAAAGAATTCATATGTTAAATTTGCGAGTTCTATATTTCTTCGTGCTTTCCATAATAATTAAGGTGTTCCCTTCTTGCTTCTATTATTACAAGAATTCTTAGGTTAAAGAGTCGCGCTCATTAATTTTTTCTACTATTTCTTATTAAGAGATTCCTCGTAAAAAGAATAACATATTTAGTGTTTATTTGTTTCAATTTCCCAACATAAATCACACTCCTTTGTTGTTGGCTTTTTGAGCGTACTTGTAACACAACTTTAACCTTACTGACTTAGTAATACGGTTCATTGGATTTGTGCAAAGTCATTAATTTTTTTAGTTAGGAAAATTAGGATGAAAACAAGGCGTTCCCCTAATTTTGATGATAGAAGTTTCTCAAATATTGATATATTGGTGGTACATTATACGGGTATGGAAACGGCTAATGCAGCTATAAATTGGATGTGTAACCCGCAGTCGGAAGTAAGTGCACATTATTGTATTTGTGAAAATGGGGAAGTTTTTCAGTTGGTAGACGAAGATAAGAGGGCGTGGCATGCAGGGCTAGCTTTTTGGCGTGGCGCAAGGAATATAAATGCACGCTCAATTGGAATCGAGCTAGCTAATCCAGGGCATGAGCATGGTTATCAGGCTTTTCCTGAACCACAAATAGCAGCTTTAGAGGTACTATGTTCTCAAATACTTGCCCGCCATGTTATTCCTGCCCAAAATATTGTAGGGCATTCAGATATTGCCCCTAGGCGTAAACTTGATCCAGGTGAATTATTTCCGTGGCAACGGCTCGCAGTGCGGGGGATTGGCTTGTGGCCAAAGAAAATTATAGGAAACCATAAAATGCCCGCTGTAAATCTACATCGCTTTGGTTATGAGATAAAAGATAAAAAGGCATCTATTCGAGCTTTCCAACGCCATTTCCGCCCAAACTGCATAAATGGAATTTGGGATGCTGAGTGTGAAGGTTTACTTGCAGGTTTGTGCCTATCAGGCTAAGCTGAGTGTGCCAGATAGTCGGATGGTTGCTTTTTGTTGCAGCGGTGCAACGAAAGGAGGAAAGTCCGGGCTCCACGGGGATACGGTGCCGGGTAATGCCCGGCGGGGGCGACCCTAGGGAAAGTGCCACAGAAAACAAACCGCCGTAACGGCTAAATGGCCAACGGCAAGGGTGAAAAGGTGCGGTAAGAGCGCACCGCTCTTTCGGTAACGAAAGAGGCATGGTAAACCCCACCGGGAGCAAAACCAAATAGGGATGGCACTCTGGTTCTCCAGAAAGCGTGTTCCCGCGCTGTCGTCCGGGTAGGTTGCTAGAGGTATTCGGTAACGAATATCGTAAGATGAATAACCATCCATCCTTTTTGGATGACAGAACCCGGCTTATAGACTATCTGGCATCTAATAGATCTTAGAAGTTTTTACAAAACTGTTTTATCTCTTATTCCAATATATCCCATTAATAATGTTTTTAAATTGAATTAGATTATGCTTGTAGATCTAAATTTTCTGTCATCCAATCAATCTTTGTTAATAAAATGCATCTAACTTTATCTGCAAGCACCTGAAAATAAATAATTTATTAACCACGATTTTTTATTTATCCCATTGACGCCCAGTATTCACCGTGATATCCCAAAATATCCCAAACTGCCGTTTGTCATATGATTTTTATTATTAACAGGCGTTGGTTGCTAAGCATCGGCATTATGCAGGTGCTTTTTCAAGACACAAAAAACTGATGCGGGACGTTAAATGGAACTGTTTGTCGGTAAGCACTTAAATAAAGTGGACAAGAAGGGGCGAGTAACCGTCCCAAAGTCTTTTCGAGCTGCACTTAATAAACAGACGTTTAATGGCGTATATGTGTTTCCCCAGTTTAAGTATGCTGCTTTAGAGGCATGCAGCGAAAGATTCATAAGAATGATTTCTCAATCATTGAATGAGTTACCGATGTTTTCTGATGACCAGGACGATTTATCGATAATTTTAGAAAATACATTTCCACTTGCCTTTGACAGCGAAGGCCGAATTATTTTGTCGGCAGAGTTACTTGATGCCGCAGAAATTGAAGACGATGTAGTATTTGTAGGCCGTGGCGTTCGTTTCCAGATATGGCGACCTGAAACTTACCATTCTGCTCGAGAGCCAACTATTGAAAGATTTCGCACCCGTGGTTTAACGCTTTCTCTTAGCGGTCTTAATTCAGAATAGGTGTATAGGACTTAATATTGATTAATTCTACTCATATTCCTGTTTTGATGGCAGAAGTTGTTTCTGTTTTGGAACCAAAGACTGGCTATAGCTATGTGGATGCAACTTTCGGGGCCGGAGGGCATTCAAAGGCGTTGCTAGAGGCCAAAGACTGTTTTGTTTGGGGAATTGATCGTGATCCCATAGCTCAGAGTATTGGTGCAGAAATGGAAAAAAATTATCCTAATCGATTTCGCTTTCTGACAGGTTGTTTTGGTGGTATGCGTAAATTATTGGCAGATTACAGCGTGTTTCAGGTTGATGGGATTGTTCTAGATCTAGGTTTATCTTCACTGCAGATCGATGACCCAAGACGTGGCTTTTCATTTAAGAAAGATGGGCCTCTGGATATGCGGATGGGTGTTTCCCAAGTTTCGGCATTAGATATTGTAAACAACATGCCAGAGACTGATCTTGCAGACCTAATTTTTTGTTATGGTGAAGAACGGTATTCACGACGCGTCGCTAGAGCGATTACTAATCTTCGCAAAAAAAAACCAATCACAAGAACTCTCCAGCTTGCCAATATAGTGCGTCAGGCAGTTAGGGCTAAGGCTGGTGGAATTGATCCAGCTACGAGAACCTTTCAAGCACTTCGTATTTACGTTAACGAAGAATTGGTTGAATTGTCAGATGCTTTGGTGAATTCGGAACTATTGCTAAAACCGGGTGGTAGACTAGCAGTCGTTTCTTTCCATTCATTAGAAGACCGGTGTGTTAAGAAATTTTTTTTTGAAC
>MDTE01150657.1_pt1 | contig 23315 bp, 18 predicted proteins | sample 811231 | NCBI WGS metagenome assembly MDTE01 (sample SAMN05326651, study PRJNA326480) | marine metagenome | isolation source: seawater | place: Indian Ocean: Red Sea | collected 2010 | reverse complement strand
CGCCTGGCGACACGCCTGGAGCAGTCTCCGGCTGAAACCCGAAACCCAGCCGTCCCTGGTACAGGAGGATCAACCAAGCTGGGACCAGAATCGGCATCACCACGAGCGTGTCGAGCAGCACGCCGAAGGCGAGGGCGAAGCCGAGTTGCTGCATTCCGACCAGCGATCCGGCCAGCAGCGATGAAAACGTCCCCGCCATGATCACACCACATCCGGCAATGATGCTCCCGGTCTTCTTCAACGCCTCCACGACCCCACCCACCATGCCGTGCTCAGCCTGCTCCTCCTCAATCCGAGTCATCAGGAAAATGTTGTAGTCCTCACCGACTGCTATCAGGATCGTGAACAGGAACATGGGCACCTTCCAGTCCAGTCCACCAAAGCTGTCGGGGCTCCCCACGACATGTTCAAAGACCACGAACGTCACACCCAGTGCCGCGAAGTAACTGAAAAACACCCCGACGATCAGGTACAGGGACACCCCGGGCCGCCTCAGTAACACCAGCAGGATCGCGTACACTCCTGCCAACACCAGGAGATCGATACGAACCTGGTCCGAGTCGGTCACCGTCTTCAGGTCTCGGATACTCGCCGTCGAACCGATCGACAGCACGAGCGTCGCACGGGCGAGATCCTGAACCGTCGCTGTCATCTCCCGCTCGACTCCCTGGGCTCCCACTGCTTCTCCGTCACCCTGTCCGGCCTCGTCTTCACTCTCGCCCTCTGTTTCATAACTCGCCAGGAACCCACGAACGTGTTCCTCTAGCGTGCTGAGTTGTTGAATGCTGTCTCGAGAAAATGGATCCTCATCAAAGACCACGTCAACTCGCGTCACCCATCCAGCGGGCTCGGCGTCTTCTCCAAGATCATCTACACCACCTGTCGTGCCACGGTCGCGTCCAGGTCGATCGGCACCGGGTTCGCCGGACAACTCGGCCACGTAGTGCTGCTGAATCCGTTTCCTGCGAATTCGCCGCTCGAAGCGGCTGCCAGTGAGGCCGTCCCCTCCATCGAGTCCATAGGGATGAGTGAGGCTTCTCACATCTGCCAGCTTCAGGCTCGTTCGATTCTCAGCCAGGAATCCGGTCAGAGCATCTACCAGGTCCCGGCCATCAGAGGATCCGAAATGGAGTGAATCGTTGCGTAGCAGGAGCGTGACAGGTCCTGCATTGCCCGCCGGAAAGTGCTTCTGTACTTCCGTGGCACCTCTGACACTCGGATTGTCCTGCGGCAATTCCGATAGCAGCCCATAACTCAAGGAGGTGTAGTTCCAAGCCCCCCACGCTGCAAACGGCGCCATCAGCGCAATGCTCACCAGCCAACACGTGGCCGGCCACCGCAGTAAGACCGCAGCCAGTCTGTCCCATGCGGCCTGGACCGGGTTGCTTTGGAGCCAGCGCCGAACCGGGTCACTGGCCGCCACCCAGCCTGCGCGTTGTCCACCCGAGGCTCCAAAATGTCTGGGCCAAAAAGCCAGGTGACCGGTCAATCGCAACAACGTCGGAGTCAACGTCAGCGCTGCGGCCAACACCACGGCCAGGCCGAATGTGATCCCAACGCCGGCTTGCTGGAACTTCCCGAACTGTGCAAACACCATCATGCCGATCCCGCACATCACGGTCCCGGCGCTTGCTGTCAGGGCCGCGCCAACCCGCGACACGGCACGGGACAGTGCCGTTGCCACGGGCAATCCGCTCTCGGCCTGCGGTTCCAGGTCGAGTTCCTCGCGATACCGCGCGATCAGGAAAAAGCAGTAGTCCACACCGGCGCCATAGCACAGCACCGTCACGTAGACCTCGATCCCGCGAAACAGGTCGACGATCCCCCACTGCGCCCCCAGTTGCAACAGGTTCATGGCGATCTTGACGGCAACGACAACCGTCGCCATGGGGATCAACGCGATAATCGGAGCCCGGTACAACAGCACCAGGAGGATCACCACCAGCACGACGGTCCAGGCTTCAGTCGAACTGGCACTCTCGTCGCTGGCCCGCAGCATGTCTCGACCGACTGTGGCCTCACCACTGGTGGCAACACCGAGCCGCTGCTGCACGAGGCTCGGTTTGAGCCCAACCTCGTGCCAGTCTCCGCGATCCGCCGACCAGAGTGTCCCCGGTGGCTGCCCAGCCTCGTTGCGGATCAGCTCCTCGATCGCTTCGATCGTCTCGCGGTTTTCCCGGTTGAGAAACTCGGTCGTCAATTCCACGACCACCAGAGACGCGCGGCCATCCTTGCTTTCCAGCAATCGCCCAATCCGCTTGTCGCTGAATGTCCGGACATCATTGATCAGTGACCGCCTGTCCGCTGCCGCCTGCTCGACCGACGCTCTCGTCGTGCCAGCCTCGTCGCCAGCTGCCGCCTCATCCTCAGTACCGGTCGACTCTCGATCGCTCTTCGCCAAACCGCCCATCGACTCGGCCAATTTGACAATGGCCGGAGCGAGCACACCGTCGATGAACCGGTGGTCCTCTTCCCCAATCTGGTCGTCGTCGCCCTTGCAGTTGACAACTATCACAACCCGACTCGGGACTGTCTCACCCCACGCCCCCTCCAGGAGGCGTTCCCCCTGCCGGCTCGGCGCATCCAGGGGCAGAAAGGCAAATTCGCCCGACTTCACCACGTCATCAAGTGGTGGGGCGCAGAGGGTCGTCACCACCAGCACAACAAGCCAGCCCAGCAACCAGGCCGGCCAGCGATTGACCACAGCGGCGGCGAGACGAGCAAACATGGTCACGACCGCGAGGAGTTGGAAGACGCACAGGGCCTGGGGACCCGATTTCTGCCCGTGTGGGGCCCCATCTCAATCGGCCGGTGCCCCTCCAATGCCGTCTCCCGTGCGGCCGGGATGACGACTGGACCGCGACACCAGTTGCAGGAAAATTGCCTGGAAGAGGGCCATGATAGGGGCCGTCCTGAAAGGACGTCAATTCTCGGTCACCGCACTCCAGGCGGCGGGAATCCAGTCCGGGAGATCCGACGCCACGAGGCCCGATTCGGTCAGTTCTTCGACCGCCAGGTCGGCCGCCAGGCCATGTAGAAACACCCCCAGCCGCGCCGCGTCGAAGGCCTCCATCTGTCGGGCCAGCAGGCCGGCCAGGAGACCCGACAGGACATCTCCGCTGCCTCCGGTCGCAAGACCGCTGTTGCCGGTCGAGTTGACAATGTTACGCCCTCCACCGGAGATGACAGTCCCCCGTCCCTTGAGAACGACCACCGCACCGGTCAACTCGGACAACTGCCGAGCACACCCCTTCCGGTCCGCCTCAATCTCTGGGATCGCCATTCCCAGCAGTCTCGACATCTCGCCGGGGTGTGGCGTCAGGACTCGCGGTGACCGACCTTCTCGGGCGGCCGGTACTGACATGTGGGCCAGGCCATTGAGTCCATCAGCGTCCACGACCAGAGGCACGCTGATGGACTCGTACAAGTGGGCCACCAATCCGCCCAGTTCATCCCCCTGCCCCCATCCGGGCCCGATCGCAATGGCCGTGGCTTGATCGGCCAGGTCACAGATCTTCGCGCCGGCCGCCACAGACAACCGTCCCGCCTCGTCCTCAGGCAGTCCGGCCACCATGTAGGACGGTTCGAGTGACGCGACAACCTGTTCGATAGACTCAGGCACCGCCACCGTCACAAGCCCCGTCCCCGATCTCAAGGCCCCCAGCCCGGCCAACGCAGCCGCACCGCTCATGCCCCGACTCCCGGCCACGATCAGCGTCCGTCCAAATGTCCCCTTGTGACCATCCGCGGGTCGACCTGGCAAAACAACCGGGTGATCGACGTGATCGGTTGTCATGACGCCGAGTCCTCTTCAGACCCGCGGCCGAGTCGGCCCCGCGCAATCAGGCCGGCAACGAAACCTGCCTTGAAGCCCGCATCAATGTTCACGACCGTCACGTTGGAGGCACAGCTGTTGAGCATCCCCAGCAGCGCGGTCAGCCCCCCAAACGCAGCTCCGTAGCCAACACTGGTGGGGACCGCGATCACCGGGCAGTCCACCCAGCCCCCGACGACGCTCGGCAAGGCCCCCTCCATGCCGGCGGCGACCACGATCACGTCAGCCGAATTGAGCCGATCACGCTTGGAGATCAGGCGATGAGGACCGGCGACGCCAACATCTTCGAGGCACGAGACGCCGCAGCGCATCCATCTCAGCGTCTCGACGGCTTCCTCGGCCACGGGGCGATCCGTCGTACCGGCGGTGATCACCAGCACCTCTCCCCGCTCTTCGTCACCGCCCTCACGATTCCACCGCACGCATCCTGCCACCTGGTTCCACACCGCCTGCGGAAATGCCCCGGACAGGGCTTCTCCCTGCTCGGTGCTGACGCGTGTGGCCAGGCAATCCTGCCCGGCATCGGCCAGGGCCCCGAATATCTCCAGCACGGAGTCGGCGTTCTTGCCTTCAGCATAGATGACCTCTGGATAGCCACACCGCGCCTGGCGATCGAGATCGACCATGGCCGACTCGAGCTGGGCGGTCATCCCGTCACCTGTGATCGCTGCGAGCGACTCCTGCCAAGTCGACTCGTCCCACCCGGCGGCCTCGCCTCGGGCCAACAGGCTCTTCAGTTCGTCCAGAATCATCTCGTTTCCCGCAGGGTCCACAGCCGGCACCCCTCGTGCCGCCCACGCTCCATCATAGACAGCACGACGGACGCCTCGCAGCCCGCGCGTGGAGGTATTCGACCGCGCGACCGTTCGCTACGATGGACCTCGTGGACTCCACCCGACCGGCCTGACATTATGCCCCCGCATCTTGTGCCCAGATCATGACCCAGTCCCGTTTTGCCAGCCGCCGCAAGAGATTCGTCTCGAGGATACGCAAGCTCGGCCTCGACGCCGCGCTCGTCACCGATGAATCGAATGTGACCTACCTGACCGGTTTCACCGGCGACAGCAGCTACCTGCTGATCGGGCCACGGGTCGCCGTGCTGGTGTCGGACACACGTTACACGGTCCAGATTTCCGAGGAGTGCGAAGGTCTGGATGTCGAGATCCGTGATGCGCGCCGCCCCATGCACGACGCGGTGGCCGAGGTCACAGCAGCAGCGGGAATCGATCGATTGGGCCTCGAAGCACACGCGACGAGCCTGGCAACCGGCGAACGAATCACGACAGCTCTTGGGGAAACCCGCGCCGCCTGTGAGATCAGTTCGCTCGGGATGGAGGTCAACCGCCTTCGCGCCAGGAAGGACGCGGGCGAAATCGCCGAGATCCGCCAAGCCATCCGTCAGGCCCAGAGGGGCTTTTCCGCCCTGGTCTCGGTACTCGAGCCGGATCAAACCGAGTTGCAGGTGGCTCATGAACTCGAACACCTGATGCGTCGATTTGGGGCCGAGGGTCCGGCATTTGAACCCATCGTGGCCGTGGGACCTCGGGCCGCACTCCCCCACGCGCGTCCTGGCAACACCCGGATTGGCGAATCTGGATTCGTGTTGTTCGACTGGGGCGCTCGCACAACCGGCGGTTATCGCAGTGACTTGACGCGTGTTTTGGTCACCAGTAAGATCCCGCCGAAACTCGAGCGGATCCACGGGGTCGTGCTCGACGCCAACAGGGCTGGCATCAAGGCCATCAAGCCAGGCGTCACCCTGCAATCCGTCGACCGCGCCGCTCGACGAGTCATTGAAAACGCCGGATTCGGCAAGTTTTTCGGCCACGGACTGGGACACGGAATCGGCTTGGATATCCATGAGGAGCCCAGGTTCAGCCCGGTTGCCGAGGGAATCGTCGAACCGGGCATGGTGATTACCGTCGAGCCCGGCATTTACCTGCCGGGATTCGGTGGCGTCAGGATCGAAGACGACGTGCTCGTGACGCGGGACGGACACGAGGTTTTGACCAGCGTGCCCCGAAGTTTCGAAGATTCGATTGTCGATATCAGCTGATACGCCCCACGCCTCACCAGGCTCTCACCAAGTCACCCTCAACATTCTCTATTTCCCCCTGGGATGATTCGCCGATGGCAGACCAACCGGCATTCGATCTCGAGAAGATCAAGGAACTGATTGCCCTGATGGATGAGCACGGGCTGAGTGAGATCAGCCTCACGCAGGGCGACCAGAGTTGGAAGTTGCGACGAGGCGGAGCCGAAGGAGTCACGATGATTCCGCAGGCTGCAGTTCCCGCAGCCGCTCCGGCGGCCGGGGCACCTGCCGAAACCGAGCCAGCTGCAACCGAGTCACAGCTGCCGACGATCGATGCTCCCACCGTTGGCACGTTTTACTCCTCACCAAGCCCCGACGACCCCGCGTTCGTCAAGGTCGGCCAGGCCGTCTCTCCCGACACCGTAGTCTGTATTGTCGAGGCGATGAAGGTGTTCAACCAGATCCAGGCCGAGGTCTCCGGCACCATCGTCGAGATCCTCGTGGAAAACGGCGACGCCGTCGAATTCGGTCAGCCGCTGTTCCGCATTCAACCCGCCTGATCCACCTCGTTCCCCTCACGCTCTTCTCTCGATTCAGGACCCCGTCGCCGGGTGTGATTCATGTTCCAGCGCATCCTGGTCGCCAATCGCGGCGAGATCGCCCTGCGGATCATCCGCACATGCCGCGAAATGGGCATTGAAACGGTCGCGGTGTTCAGCGAAGCAGACCGGGGAGCCAGCTACCTGGACCTGGCCGACGAGGCCTACTGCATCGGCGGCAACGCGTCGGCAGACAGCTACCTGATGATCAACCGGATCATCAGCGCGGCCGAGGTCGGCAACGTCCAAGCGATCCACCCGGGCTACGGCTTCCTGGCGGAAAATGCGCACTTCGCCGAAGTGTGCCGGAGTTGCAACATCGAGTTCATCGGCCCTCCGCACGAGGCCATGCGGCAGTTGGGCGACAAGGTGACGGCGAGAAAGATCGCCCGGGACGCCAAGGTACATACCGTGCCCGGCAGCGACGGCTTGATCGAGGACGAAGCAGAAGCACTCCGAGTTGCCGAGGAGATTGGCTACCCGGTGCTGGTCAAGGCCACAGCGGGTGGTGGCGGCAAGGGTATGCGAGTCGCACGCAATGACATCTCGCTGAAGAGCTGCCTGTCGTCGGCGGCCGCGGAAGCCGAAAAGGCCTTCAACAATGCAGGAGTCTACCTCGAAAAGTTCATCGAGAATCCCAGGCACGTCGAGGTTCAAATCCTGGCCGACGCGCACGGCAACGCGGTACATCTCTGGGAGCGAGACTGCAGCATGCAGCGGAAGCACCAGAAGCTCGTCGAAGAGACCCCCGCCCCCAATCTGCCGCAGGCCGTCCGGGAGGACATCTGCAAGGCCGCCATCCGGCTCGTCCAGGCCTCGGGCTACACCAACGCCGGAACGGTCGAGTTCCTTGTCGACAGCCAGCACCAGTTCTACTTCATCGAGGTGAACGCCCGGATTCAGGTCGAGCACCCGGTCACCGAACAGGTCACCGGTTTCGATCTCATCGAACAACAACTCCGGGTCGCCGCCGGCCTCGAACTCCCCGTCACGCAAAGAAATGTCCCCTGCCAAGGATCGTCGATCGAGGTGAGGATCAACGCCGAGGATCCTGAGCATGACTTCCGAGGGTCACCCGGGACCATCACCGGGCTCCGCGTCCCTGGCGGACGGGGCATCCGCTTCGACTCTCATGTCCACGCTGGCTACCGGGTACCCCCGTTTTACGACTCCCTGATCGGCAAGCTGATCGTCCATCGGCCGTCACGGACCGAGGCGATCGACTGTATGAAACGGGCACTCGACGAATTTCACATCGAGGGGATCCACACCACGATTCCCCTGTTGAAGAAGATCTTCCACCACACCGCATTCGTCGAGGGGCAGGTGGACACCGGGTTCATCGAACGCGAGCTGATCTAGACGATCCGCGTCCCGTGGCATCCACCACCCTTCGTTCGACACCCCGCTCGCAGGACTCTCATCATGAAACTTGGTGTGCTCACAGGAGGCGGCGATTGCCCCGGGCTCAATGCCGTGATCCGCGCCGTGGTACGGACGAACGCAAACCGGGGTGGCAACACGATCGGATTTCTCGAGGGGTGGCGGGGGCTCGTGGAGAACAACGCCCTAGAACTGACGGTCGAGGGAACCGACGACATCATCGCTCGAGGAGGAACGATCCTCGGCTCGTCCCGGACCAACCCGTTCAAGGACGACGACGCGGTTGGCCAGGTCGTCTCGACGATTTCTGGAACCGGGATTGATGCTCTGGTGGCCATCGGCGGTGATGACACGCTCGGCGTCGCGCACCGGCTCCACGCTGAACACGGCATCAACACCATCGGCGTCCCCAAGACAATTGACAACGATCTCTCCAGCACTGACGTCACATTCGGATTCGACACGTCCATCAACGTCGTCATGGAGGCGGTCGACCGGCTGAGAACCACGGCCGAATCGCATCGGCGGGTCATGGTCATCGAGACCATGGGGCGACATGCCGGCTGGATCACGTGCTTCTCGGGAGTCTCGACTGCCGCCGACTTCATTCTCATTCCCGAAGAAACTCCCGACCTCGATCAGATGTGCCAGTTGCTCAAGCAGCGGCGCGAGGCCGGCAAGATGTACGGGATCGTGATCGTCAGCGAGGGTGTACAACTGCCCGAAGCGGATGGATTTGTGACCCAGGACGGCGACGTTGATGAATTCGGTCACGTCAAACTGGGTGGCGTTGGCGAGATCATTGCCGAGTTGATTGAAAAGCAAACGGGAATCGAGACCAGGGTCGTCACGCTCGGACACCTCCAACGAGGTGGCGCTCCGAGCGCCTACGACCGAGTCCTCGGCACCCGTCTCGGAGTCCATGCCGCACGGCTCGCCCACGACGGGCAGTTTGGCCAGATGGTCTCGTTGCGGGGAACGAGAATCACGTCGGTTCCGCTCGCGGATGCTGTTGGTGAGATGCGAACGCTTGAGCCGGAGTTCATGGAAGAAGCACGCGAGTTCTTTACATAACGCGTCTCACGACCATCCGCTCTCCGGGGCCGCCGGGAGCGAACCGACCTTGCATCGGTCCCCGCCATTCTTAGAATGTCGGCCCCTCGCTCCCCACTCGATGCAGATCATGCGGATGTGGTGCGCCACGTGCCAGGCCTCTGTCGGCCCTGCCCAATCCACCTCACCGGGCCGATGCCCGAATTGTGATGATGCGCTCATTAAGCAGCCCGTTTCCAGCCACCCACAGGTCGCTCCCATGGCCTCAGCCGTCGACGAGGCTCGTTCGCTGCTGGATCGCTGGAACAAACATGACCCACTGGCCAGCTCTTCGACTTCCCAGGCCCTCGTCAGTACCTCTCCCGCACCGGCGTCTCCGAAAGCACCGGCCCAGCCGACGGACAGTTCAGCGGCCACAAGTCCGGCTGCGACTGGTCGCCGTCTGCGCGTCGACAAACCCCACACATCCCGTGCACGATCAACCACTTCATCTGAAAGTCGCTCCCAGCCGACGGACGCGGTCGACGCTGTTGCCAATCATGTTGCGTCATTGAGCCCGACATCTTCCGAGCTGTCAGCGAACATTCAGCCGCTGGCCGACAACGGTGCTCTCCAACAGGCGACGCACGCCGAGGCCACACCGGCCGTCTCAGCCGAAACTGCTCGTCCAGACCACCGGCCACCAGTCAGCCCGCCTCACGTCGCACCCCCTGATGGTTCGACCACGAATCCGCTGACCCACTCCACCAGTCTCTGGGGACAGTTGATCGCCTATCTCGGGGTTCTCGGCCTGACTGCTGGAGGATCGCTGATCGTGTGGAATGGGTTTGGGCACGCGCCGATCAACACGCCCACCAGTTGGCTGATCGCCACGGGCGGACAGATGTTGCTGTTTCTCGGCCTCATCATGCTTGTTTCCAGCGGACTCGAGCAGACCAGCGAGGACGTACACCGCCAGGTCCGCGCGCTCGGGGACCAATTGCACAGAATCGAGAATGCTCACCTGGCCGTTGCTCCCCGCTCGGGCCAGGACGGCCGATCGACAAAGGACGCTCGACTGGCCGATGGCTCTCAGACTGCTGCGGCTACAAACCCGTAGTAGTAGACCAGCAACCCCGTGATGGACGTCGCGGTGATGTCCAGCGTCGACAGCCACCCCAGCAGGCGGTGTCGGCGGCTGTGTTCCCCCGGCGAGGGAGGATTCGCAAAGTGCTTGAGTGCCAGGGCGATCGTCGTCCCCCAGAGCATCACGGTGGAGATCGCAAAGAACAGATGGACGTAGAGCAGGACGTGCATGCCGGTCGAGTGATTGGTCGACATCGCCCAGAATCCGCCATGCAGTCTCATGTCGATTTCAAACAGTGACACGGCGACCAGTAACACCACACCCAACGTCAGCTGCAATCGCCGGTGGAAGCCGTACCGCTTCCTGTTGCGCACCTGGAACAGGCTCAACAGCAACACCGGCACCACGACCACCAGGGCCAGCACCACGACATCCAACATCAGGGACGTCTTGAAACCCAGGAATCCCTCACCCATCGCCTTCCCCGCGTCTCGTCTTCCGTCTCACATCTAGTTCCACGACAGAGGATTGCTGGCGCCAGGTCATACCAAGTCGCTCCTGTCCTGACAGCTTCGCCATGTGGACTTCCCGGTGGATTGAGATGACCGAGTCTCTGGCCAGGCCCGTCACTGGACAAGTCCTTGCGTGAGTTTCATGAAGGCCGTTTCGAGATTCACGTCTTCCTCACGAAACATCTCGATACGAAACCCATTTTGTAGCAACATCGAAGGCAACGCCGTGTAGTCCATCACGTCCGGTGCGAGTGTGGCCAGCAGCGTGCCGTCCTCGATCGCGACCCGGTCTACCTCGTCGGCCTGCTCAATCAACATCGCCGCCGACTCCGAAGCCGAGACCGCATCGCCTGAATCTCTTCTCACACGAATGTACAGCACGAGCCGCTCGCGGGCCTTTTTCATCACCTCGTCCACGTACCCGTCCACGATCAGGTGTCCCTTTTCAATCATGCCCACCCGAGTGCACACATCGGCCAACTCGGGGAGGATATGACTGCTGACCACGACCGTCTTGTTCATCTCTCCCAGTCTCTTGAGCAATGTTCGGATTTCGATCCGAGCACGAGGATCCAAACCGCTGGCCGGCTCATCCAATAACAGGACCTGTGGCTCGTGCAACAGCACACGTGCCAGGCCGATCCGCTGGGTTTGTCCTCGAGACAACTGATTGACCATCGCATCTCGTTTGAAAGCCATGTCGACCAGTTCAAGCTTCTCTTCGCAAATGCCCCGGCGTGCGTGCGCGTCAATCCGATAGGTGGCGGCAAAGAACTCGAGGTATTCAATCACCGTCATGTCGTCATAGACACCAAAAAAGTCGGGCATGAACCCCACCAGCCGGCGGATTTCGGCGGGATCGGTGTAAATCGACTTGCCACAGACATACGCCTCACCATGGGTCGGATTGAGCAGCGTGGCGATCATCCGCATGGTCGTTGTTTTTCCCGATCCATTGGGACCGATGAACCCGAAAACATCACCCTCGGCCAGGTCGAGGTCGATATTGTTGACCGCGACCAGGTCGCCGTATTGTTTGGTCAACTTGTGGGTCTTGATCATCTCTCTTGTCCTTGAAAGACGCATGCCGGGCTCACGCCGTCGCCTGCACTCTCACTTGTCACGAGGCTCATCCGGGTCAACAAACGTCCTGGTGGGTTTCCTGTGACTCACAGCCACCGGCAGCACCATGCGTACATACGTCCGCCGGCGCATCCGGTCCGCCGGCAGCGGCTCGCCATCAATCAGCAGGTCGTAGTGGGACCGGACCGTCTCGGGATCAGATCCATCGACGTATCGCCCCACCAGGACGGCCCGCCCCAGTGGCAGCAGGTGGGAGAGGTCCATGGCGGACAGATCACGGTTTTCCAGTCCTGTGAAACCGGTGCCGCCTGCCGCCCGATGCCAGGTCAGCATCTCGATCCAGGCAAACGGATCACGCCCCAGCGGATTGTACTCACCCTGTGAAGCAACGACCTTTGTGCCATACCCCTGGTTGCGAACGACGCGCCGCGTGGTGGTATCCGTCAGGTACCGGCTCAGTGATTCGGCGAGGATTCCCGGGCCACCAAGATCCAGAGGGTGATTCTTGTCCCAGCGCTCCCCCGACTCTTTCACCGCTTGCGGCATGTAAATGCGGTTGCCATACGCCAACAACCAATCCTCGATTTCTCCGGGTAACAAGTGGCTGACGAGACCTGACAACTGGCCGACGCCCCGACTCGTCAATTGGGACTCAATCACCGACGCATCCTGGACCGGCCACGACGCGTGCAGCGACCGCGTCGACCACACGGCCACCGGCAGCCCTGTGATCCGCATCCTGGCCAGGTCGACCTCGTAGTCCACGTCTCGAACCTGGCGGCGTCCCTCTCGATGCATGCCCCCGAACGTCTCCTCCGGCACGCCGCTCCAACCGACCAGGCCAGAGTCATCCGAGTTGGGAGCCACACCATCACGTGTCCAGTTCACATCATACCGACGGCTCTCGGGAGAATAGACCGTCGCCCAACTGCGGGACACGCCACGACCGGACACCCCGTCAAAATCCAGGATCTCCAGCTGGTTGACATGAAGTCGATGGCCATTCAGCGGCACTCCGCTCCATAGAGCCGCTCCCGTGACCGTCACGAGCATCAATGGGAGCGTGATCCAGGTCGCCTGCGGATATCGCAACAGGTGTCGCACCAACAGAAAATCGAGCGGACCAACCAGGAGCAGCACCACCAGGAGCAACATCAGCACCTGCCAGATGCCGGGTCTGCTCACTCCGGGGAAGTCCTCCTGCAAACCCTGCAACTGTGTCTTGAGATCGGTGATTCCCGAATACGCCAGTGCACCACGACGCGTTGGTGAGTCTCTCACTGTCTCTCGACCGCTGGACGCGACTTCATCTTCACGCCCCTCGACCAGCTGATCCAGTAATGATGGCAGATCGGTCCAGTTGGTCAGCGGAGGCCGATCGATATCCACAGCAAGAAACGTGACGCGCCCCAGCCCGTAGGACTCTTCTCCGATCAGAGGACCGGACAGAGCCTCGCCACGAGTCTGTCCCGCATCCACTTCCAGGACCGTACCGGTCACACGGCCCAGGAAGGGAATCCGGCCACTGCCGACCGCCAGGCTCTCCAGCCCTCTCAGGTCACTGTCGTTGATCTGCCGCTGTCCGGACAGACGAATGGGGACCCAGCGGGACAATGGCGTCGCCTGCCAGGCGTCCAGGTCGGCGCCGACAGCAACAACCAGGTGCCCCCCGGCAAAGACCCAGTCTGACAAGATCTCGCTTTCGGCCACGGACGTTTCCAGAGAGCCGACTCCCGACAGGACCACCGCATCGAAGGCGTCGAGATCCTCGCGCCGGACCAGCCGGTGCCCCGAGCCCGTTGGCCAGGCCACGGCACGACGTGACGTCTCGGGAGGCTCGTCAGCGATACGATCCGATTGGCAGGTGTCCATGCCACCGCCCTGGCCCCAGTTCATCCACAGCTTGTCTCGCTGGGACAGGATCACCGCCTGGCTCTCGAAGAGCAGCTCCACCTCCCGCACAGCCTGACCGGCGTCACCACCCGTCGCCGGTACAAGGCGACCTGAGAGCGCCCAGCCGGAGGTGAGACCGTGAAAAGCGACGGGAGCCTGGAGACTTTCCACGACCTCGTATTGGGCCACCAGGGGCTCAGACTCGCTCGCTCCATGTTGCACACCTCCTTCCCGGGAACCACCCCCTCCACCCGCGGGTGACCTGGGGTCGACAAGCCGGCCTGGCGAACCGGCAATGCGCCTCAGCATGCTGGGGAGTTGATCACCCCAATCCAGTCCGTGCGCCCGGAGAGAGTCTGCGTTGCGAAATACGAGCCGAGTTCCCGCTCGCACCGGCACATCGATCCTGTCCACGCCGCTTGAAACATCTTGCCCATCCACGCGCATTCGCCAGGTAAACGGCACTGCGGGAAGGGTCTCCAGGACCACGCGTCTCTCATCAATGGCCATCGGTTCATTGCCGCGCGGTCCGACAGCGTGCAGTGAGACGATCAGGGAGCCACCCAGCCGTCCCGGCTGAAAATGGCCGTCGATTTCTGCCGTCGAACCGGCTGAAACGACATGATGTCGCGAATGATAGGCCACCGTGCGCTCAGCAGGGTCCGTCGTGCGAAACGAAACAAACAGCTCTTCGTCGCGCGAACCTGCCGCAATCCGAACCTGAACGGGAGACCACTTGCCCACACGAAGCCAGCCACCCAGTCCCACGGACACCGACCTGATCCGGGCACGCGACCGATGCGTCCCCGCCTCCTGGCCGTAAGCCGAGACGAGCCCGCAGGCCGCCACCAAGAAACCCAACAGGCAGGCCCGACAGTCAACCCGGCCCATGACACGAGTGTGCGGGTTCACTGCATCTCTCGGTGAGAGGAACTTGGAGTCATGAGACGGGCAGATCGGCCAACTCGGGCCTGCAAGCGACGGCAGCCGGCTCACGACGCCGCAGGACTGATCATAGGCAATCGCTCAACCGGTCGACATCCCCTCTCGAGCGGTTTTCACGCTCCCTTGACGAACCTGATCTGCACCGGCTATCCCCGGTATCGGCTGCAAAAACTGATCTCCGTATTCCCTCCGCCTGTCCGGACGCCGACTCGCCCATGACCATCTCGACCAAACAGATCTTCTCGTGGTGCGTCGAACTGATCGACCATCCCGACCGCACTCCTCCGCTGGAAGAGTGCCTCGAAGCCATTCCCGGTCTCGACGCCCTTGATCATCTCCCTCCCGGTACGCACGTGCTCGTACGTGGCGACACCGACGTCGTTGTCGACGACGACGGAAATATTTCGAATGACATCCGCCTGAGATCGCTGGTGGAGACGCTCGCATTCGGTGCGCGCCGCGGCTGGGTGCAACTCGTGTATGGCCACCGAGGACGAGACCCACAGATGTCTCTGGCGCCGGTCGCCAGCCACCTCGAAACGCTCTTGCCAGAGGATGTCCTGACCGACCGCGGTGTCTCCTTTATACCCGAGTGGCTTGATGACAGTTCCGGCGAAGTCCTGGTTGAGGCGGCCGAGCAGGTGGCCGGCTTGCCTGATGGCGCCATTGCTGTCCTCGAAAACACCCGCCGCTACTCCCTCGAACAGGCACTGTGGAAGGCCGGACGCAATGACCTCGACTCGCTCGCACATCGCCTGGCCAATTATGTCAATTCGATGACCAGCCAGTTGGCCGATGTGCACATCAACGAGGGGTTCGCGGCGTCCAACCGTGATCTCTCAAGTACGCTCGTCCCGCTTGGTTGCCGCCATGTCGCACTCGGTCGGTATGTCGAAGAGCAACTGAGACAGCATGTGACGAGGACTCGGAAGGCCGCGCTGGTGGTCTTCAGTGGAATCAAGATCAACAAGCTCGACGACCTCGAGCAGATTCTTGCGCGTGGCGAGGTCAACATGGTCATCGCCGCCGGCGGATTGGCCCTGGCGCTCAAAACGGCCCAGGCTCGGCAGCGGGGTGAGACCTTTGGACTGGGACTCGCCGGTGACCCCGATCACCCCAAGATCCACATTCCCGAGGAGCGGATCGCACAGGCGGAACGGATGCTCTCCGACGCCCAGGCCCACGGCGTCGAATTCGTTCTGCCCGTCGACTTCGTTCTCGGAGATGGCTCGGCATCGGCCCGGATTCCCGACGGAGAGGCACAATTCGATGTCGGCCCCGAAACCCGGGCACTGCAAGCCGAAGCGGTCGGCCGGTTCATCGCCGCCCATCAGCAGGAAGTTGCAGAAGGCAGACCGGCCTCCATCGCATTCCACAACGGGGTCTTTGGACTGTTCGAAGAGGAGGCCTTTGAATCGGGCACACGCGCATTCATCGGTCAACTCAAACGCATGACGGATGCCGGGGTTGAGGTGTACGTCGGAGGTGGGGAAGGAGGAACCGCGCTGGGGCGTTACGGAGAGCCCGACTGGGTCACCCACTGCTTCACCGCCGGCGGTACCATCCTCAAGGCCTTGGGCAACAACCCAATTCCCTACATCCAGGCTCTCCACGCCTGGACGCAGGAGTCACAACCTGGATCGTGATGAACGGGCACGATGGTGTCTCGGATCAGCGGCACGCCTCACCGCCATTCCGTCTTGAGGCTCTGACACCGCCCTGGGTCAGCCCAGTTCGGCCAAGAGCAGTTGCATGTCTTCCCAGACATCCTTCTTGGCTGATGGATTGCGCAGGAGGTACGAAGGGTGATATGTGCACAGCACCCTGGCCCCGGCGTACTCGAAAAACTGCTTTCTCATCCTGCCAATTGTCTCGGTCGAGTCCAAGAGGTTTTTGGCGGCCACCGATCCCCAGCAGACGATGTACTCCGGCTGCACCAATGCCAGCTGGGCATCGAGAAACTCCCGGCAGTTTCCGGCCTCCTCGGGACTCGGGTTCCGATTTCCCGGTGGACGGCACTTGAGGATATTACAGATGTAAATCTCCTCGCGCCGCATCCCCATTGCCTCGATGATCTTGTCCAGAAGCTTTCCGGCCCGCCCGACAAATGGCTCACCCAGCCGGTCTTCGTCAGCCCCGGGCGCTTCGCCAATGAACAGCACTCTCGCCTGGGGATCTCCCACGCCAAACACGGTTTGGGTCCGGGTACCGGCCAGTTCCTGGCACCGTTGACAAGCAGCCACCTGCGCCGCGATTTGATCCAGTGAGCCACCCGGTGTGGAAGAAGCATCCTGTGTCCTGGTCATCTCGCCTGTTTTCCTCTCCAGAGAACTCACCGGTGGCTGGTCCATCACGTCCTGATCCTCGGAAGAATCTTCACGCGTGTCGGATGGGCCGACGCCCAGGTGGGTGATACCGGCCCTCCCCAGGTTCTCCAGGAACTGCCGAACAACTCTGTCTCCTGGTGATGTCATCACTGCGCACCCTGTCGAAAGTCGAGCCACCACAGTCGCCAGGCGTGTCGGTCAAAGCCTGGTCCTTGAGTGTGCCCGGTCAGCTTCTTGATCGCTGCCAGCACCTCCGCGTTGTCCTTGTCGACAACAACCGAAATGACATGCGTCTCTTTCTCGGCAAACTGTGGAGGCAGGATGACAACCCCGAACGGGAATTGGCCATTCTGCATGCCCTGAAGGACTGCGGGAGGCACACCAAATCCCTGGGCAACGGCAGGATGCACGGGGGTTCCGTCCCGGGCAAATGCGAAACTGGGATGCTGACTGCCGGGAACACGCACTCGATAGATATGTCGCGTGACAAGCGCCTCGATCAGAGGGGGCACCGCCGCGAGATCCTCGCAATCGGCCAACAGGCGAGCGGCCCGCCTCACCACGGCATTCTCACCATCTCTTAATCCCGCGACCGCTGGCGCGACCGCTCGCTTCTTGCGATCCGCCCCGATGCCCCTGGCCGCCGCACCTCGGACGTCATAGCTCGCGTCTCGCAACGCGAGGTTGACCAACGGGTCCACGGGCGCCTCGCCGGGGATCTCGCCAAGCACCTGCGCCAGCAGAACCCGGACCGGTGCCCGATTGTCTCGCCCCAGGATTCTCACCAGGGGAATCACCGCCGCCGCATCTCGGATCCTCGCGAATTCCGCTCGGCCACGCGACTGCTGTCGGGCATCGCTGGCCACCAACCACTTGTGCCAGATCCTGATCTGAGAAAACCACTTGCGATAGGCGGCCGCCCCGACCGACGCGGCTTCAAGATCCTCGCGTTGCTGGGGAGTAACAAATCGACCACGAAACCGCACCAGACCCCGTGACGCCATGAATTCGTCACGCGACATCCACTTACCGTCACGGAGGGTGTGCCCGAGTCCGTAGCGGGCCCTGGTGTGGCCCGGGTCGAGCGCGACAATTCGCTCGAGGTGCCAGAGGCGTTGTTGACGCAGTCTCTGTTTCCGACACCACTCGGCAAGCGACCAGTGGGCTTCGACAGTCTCGCCGCCCCGAATCACCTGCGCCGCCCGTTCCTCGTACTGTTCGACCTTGAGTGGCCGGCGAGCGACCAGGAGCACGCGGTCGCCAGAGACCTCAATCCGACTTCCGGCAAGCGTCTGGATCACGATGGTCTCACCCGGAGTCCGTGTGACCGCTCCCTGCAATTGACCGCGGACCTCACCGCCGTTTTCCAGTCGAATAACGTCCGCCCTGAGACCGACGCCGCACTCACCAACAGCTGACATGACCACCAGGCTGAGGGCAAGACTCACGATGCGAAGCCGATCATCACACCGCGAACCCACCGTGCGGGTGTCCACTACAACCGGATTCACTGCACCAGACGCCACAACCACACTCCCGGCAGCACGTCAATCTGACCATCATGACGGAGGGACCAGTCGGCGGAATTGTACCGATCACAGCGCGATGCGGCCATCAATTGCCACGGGCGACGGCGGCCCCACCGCTTTGACTCGCCGGCCACCGACGACAGTCCGATCTACGAGGATGGGCCGTAACAGCCTCTGGTTTCGGCCACCTTGGTCTCATTAGACTGGAATCGGTCCGGACGCGTAACGGGGATGAGAGTCCTCCGCTCACCCTCCTCTTCCACTGCCCTCGCTTCGATTGACCATCATGAAACGCCCCCACCTCCATCTCGCCTGGGCCCTTGTCCTGTCGATCTTTCTGGCTGCGCCGCCCACCGTGTCGGCACAACAGGACATTACCAGCCGCGTTCTACCATCTCATACCATGCTGAGACGGCACGGGCTCGTCCGCATGTGGTGGGGCCAGGCGGCTCTCGATCCCGCGAGAGACGTGATCAAACATGTCCACCTTGACGAGGACGTGGCGATCCTCCAAGCAAGCAACGGAGCTGTCACGACGTTCGCCAGCGAATCGGGTCGCAGGCTCTGGTCGGCACAGCTCGGCCGCAAGGACGCCCCAAGCCAACCGGCTGTCACCAACGGCGACTTCGCGTTTATTCCTGCCGGGCGCAAACTCTTCTGTCTCGACAAGTTTGACGGCGAATTGCTGTGGGAACTCACCTTGCCTCGTTCGCCGTCCACGAGCCCCGCCGTCAGCGAAGACCAGATTTTCTACGGGTCTTTCGACGGGAGCATCTTCGCGTTCGACCTGCACCGGATCCGAGACCTGTATCTCAAGAACGAGCTCGCGGACTGGGGATTCCTGGCACGGCAGTGGCGCTACAAGACCGGAAAGATCATCACTACGCCACCGATCGCCACCGGACGAGTGGTCAATTTCGCCAGCCTCGACAACTCGCTGTACAGCATTACCGCCGGCTCACCGCGGCTGCAATGGCAGTCTGAGACCGAGCAGCCGGTGTCGGCGCCAATCACCTACAACAACGGCTTCCTGTACGTGGCGTGTGAAGACTTCAACCTCTATTGCCTCAATGCAGAAAACGGAAACTCCCGGTGGCAGCCCTTCCCTTCCGGTTTTCCGATCCGCCGCACGCCACGGGTGATTGGTCAACAAATCTTCATCTTTCCGGAGGCCGGAGGGGTCTTTGCACTCTCCACCCTGACTGGCAAAAGGACCTGGTGGCGGCAAGGAGTCGTCGACTACGTGGGCGCCTCACACCAACGCCTCTACACCAGGGATCGCGTCGGCAACGTCGTGATTCTGAGACGTACCGACGGCGCCGTGCTCGGGTCCATGCCACTGAGACAGTTTGGGATCAAGTTCCCGAACGACCGCACCGACCGCATGCTCCTGATCACCCACAGCGGGCTGGTGGTGTCGATTCGTGAAGCCGGTTCGGACCGAGAGTTTCCGATCTACCACCAGAACCCTGACCTGCTCCCCATTCTCCCGGGCTTCGCACCCGATGCCGCTCCCACCACGCCATCACAACCCGCTACCCCAGCCGGTGGTAATTCCACCACCACGGGCGCGGGGACCGCTGCATCTGGCACCGGGAATTAATTGCAACTCCGGAGATGCCTGGCGGTTGCGGCGGGTTTGAGCGGTTGCGGCGGGTTTGAATTGACCGGCTGCCCCCATTACGATCGCGCCCCGTAGCGGACGGAACCGTATCGGGAGAGTGCATCTCATGAGCGATGACGCAGCACGGCGGGCCCTGGTCAGTGTCAGCGACAAGACCGGACTAGCTCCCTTTGTCAGTCAACTGGTGGGACTGGGTTTCGAGATCATCTCGACGGGTGGCACCCGGAGACACCTCGAGGAGTCCGGAGTCCCGGTGATCGGGATCACCGAGTACACGGGGTTCCCCGAAATCATGGATGGACGAGTCAAGACCCTCCACCCGAAGGTCCACGGTGCCATTCTGGGACGCCCCGACCTCGAGGGGGACGCCGCAGCCATCGCCGAGCACGGGATCGTGCCGTTCCAACTGGTGGTGTGCAACCTCTACCCGTTCGAAGAGACGATCGCCCGGGACGATGTCACAATCCTCGAGGCGATCGAGCAGATCGACATTGGCGGACCGAGCATGGTGCGATCTTCGGCCAAAAACCATGCCCACGTCGCGATCGTCACGCGACCAGACCAGTATGACCGCGTGCTCGCCGCACTCGGAGGCACCGGGCTCGATGATGCCTTTCGTCGAGAACTGGCTGCCCGCGCCTTTGAAATGACCGCTTCCTACGACCGGGCCATTGCCGATTACATGACAGGAATTGTCGACGGCACACCTGATCCCGAGACATCCCCTTCGTCCGACCGCCCGATCACGATCTCGCTCGAACCTCGAGCGACTCTCCGATACGGCGAAAACCCACATCAGCAGGGGAGCTGGTATGTGGAGCCCCACGCTGAACCGGCAACACTCGCCGCTGCCGAGGTGCTCAGCGGCAAGGAACTCTCATACAACAACCTGCTGGATCTCGACGCGGCGTTGTCGATCGTTCGCGAGTTTCGAGATCCGGCGGCCGTCGTGATCAAGCACAACAACCCCTGCGGCTGTGCGGTCGGAGCCAGCCAGGCCGAGGCCTTTGCCGCCGCGTATGCGGGCGACACCGTCAGCGCCTTCGGATCGATTCTTGGCTTCAACCAGCCGCTGGGTATTGAGACGGCCGAGTTGCTCTGCGAGCCGGGGCGGTTCATCGAGGCCATCATTGCGCCTGGGTACGATGACGACGCATACGAGGCTCTCACGACACGCCCCAAATGGAAGAACAACGTTCGGCTGCTGGGGCTCCCCGCTCTGACCGACGATCGTGCCGTCGAAAAAGAATACCGCCGCATCAGCGGCGGGATGCTGGTCCAGGATCGGGATGAGGGTACCGAGCCATGGGGCGACTGGAAATCGGCCACGGAACGCGCTCCGAGCGATGAAGAAATGGCTGACCTGAAGTTTGTCTGGTCGGTGGCCAAGCACGTCAAGTCAAACGCCATCGTGTTTGCCAAGAATCGGTCGGTGGTCGGCGTGGGTGCTGGACAAATGAGCCGCCTCGACTCGGTTCATATCGCACACCGCAAGGCGGGGGATCGAGCCCAAGGCGCGGTACTTGCATCAGATGCGTTCTTCCCGTTCCGGGACGGCATCGACCAGGCCGCCGAGGCAGGAATCGCCGCGATCGCTCAACCTGGCGGCTCGCGCGGCGACGATTCCGTGATTGAAGCCTGTAACGAGCATGGTATCGCCATGGTCTTTACCGGCCGGCGACACTTCAAACACTAAACAAAGGTTCAGCGGCCCGATGCCCAGGCTGGATCTCAGCTTGCCTGATCATTGGAGTCCCGGCCGCCCATGACCGGTTGCCACTCTGCGAGGCTGCCTAGCGGCTCCGGCCTCGTCGCTTCTTGGACGTCGACCCGATGGCGATCGAGTACACCTTGTACTCGGTGCCTTGTCGCCTGAGCGTGAATCGGATCGTCTGACGGCTGGCATTGGTGTATGTCACCACGCGATCGGAGCGGACAGACCGTGCTGCGCCGCTGCGACTGATGCCGTTGAACAGCGTGGTCCACTTGTCGAAGCCCTGCTTGGCCGTGACCTTGCCGTCTCGCAACTCCTTGAGAGCCGGGGTACGTGCCCGTGATGACACCATCGCGGCCGCGGTCGTCAGGTCCTTCGCCTTGATTTTCGCCACAAAATCGTCGGCCGTGTACTCGGGCGTGCCTGCCTTCGCCTGTGGCTTCTTTTTGCCACCAGGGAAACCGCCACGACCAGCCGCACCGGGGAATCCGCCCGCACCGCCAGCTGCCCCACCCGCTCCGGGGAACCCACCAGCGCCACCAGCAGCCCCACCCGCTCCGGGGAATCCACCAGCCCCACCAGCAGCTCCACCCGCTCCGGGGAATCCACCAGCCCCACCGGGGGCACCCCCTGCACCGGGAAATCCACCACCAGCGCCGGGAAATCCACCACCAGCGCCGGGAAGGCCGCCCTGGCGATTTTGTCCACCCGCCGCTGCCGGCTTCGCCAATTTCTTGCCCGCGAGCAGCGCATCCAGAGACTGCTTCAGTACCTGTTCGAGATTGTTACTGCCAACCTTGATCTTCTGTACGGTCCCGTCCTTATCAATCAGGACCAACAGGGGAATATCATTGGCGCCGTACTTGTTGCCGACCGCCTTGTTGGGATCGAGAAGCACGTTGACCTTGAACTTATGCTTGGCGAGGAACGGACGGATCTTCGCCGCGGTCTCTTTCTGGTTCACCGCGTACAGCACGACCCCCTTAGACTTGTACTCCTGGGCGACTTTCTCCGTGATCGGCATTGCATTCACGGAAGGCTTGCTCCAGGTCGCCCAAAAGTCCAGTACAACGATGTTCTTGCCCTTGTGAGACGCCAAGCTGACGCTCTTGCCATCCAGGGTTTTCAAAGAAAAGGCTGGAGCAGGACGCCCTTCCAACGAACCGGTCCCACGGTTGTTTCCACCTCGCTGCTGTCCACCGGGAAATCCACCCGCACCGGGGAACCCGCCGCCAGCACCACCCGCTCCGGGAAATCCACCCGCACCCGGTTGTCCGCCACCCTGGCCCGGGAATCCACCAGCACCCGGCTGTCCGCCACCCTGGCCCGGGAATCCACCAGCACCCGGCTGTCCGCCACCCTGGCCCGGGAATCCACCAGCACCCTGTCCGGGAATGCCGTCCTGCCCAGCACCGCCCGAAACGCCTGGCACATTGGCTCCTGCTTCACCTCCACCGGGGGCTCCAGCTCCGCCACCGGCCCCGGCTGACAATCCTGAGGGTCCAGGAGGAAGGCCGGCAACACCACCCGGCTGCGTTCCACCACCCTGACCAGCACCTGGCTGTCCGCCACCCTGGCCCGGGAATCCGCCCTGGCCAGCACCTGGCTGTCCGCCACCCTGGCCTGGGAATCCACCCTGGCCAGCACCTGGCTGTCCGCCACCCTGGCCTGGGAATCCACCCTGGCCAGCACCTGGCTGTCCGCCACCCTGGCCTGG
>MDTE01033215.1_pt1 | contig 23321 bp, 23 predicted proteins | sample 811231 | NCBI WGS metagenome assembly MDTE01 (sample SAMN05326651, study PRJNA326480) | marine metagenome | isolation source: seawater | place: Indian Ocean: Red Sea | collected 2010 | reverse complement strand
GTCTTGATAGTAGAAGACAATAAAAAACTCTTATTGCATGTCACGTCATGAAATATTACCGGCTTGTAATCTGGATGAATATCTTTTTTCATAGTCTGCGTAATATATCATAATCTGTAGGAATTAGTATAATTTAGTGGTATTTAATTATGATGAAAATTATACAAATATCTGATTTACATATAAGTCGACACGTTAACGAATCAAAACATAACTGTACTCCTTACGATTTGTTGGTATCAGTTTTGGACAATATCAATAACAGCCATTCAGATTTATCAGGTCTTGTTATTACAGGAGATTTGTCAAATGACTATACACCAGAGTCGTACCAAAATATTAGGTCTTTACTAAAGCGATTTAAATTCGAAGTAAGAATCCTTCCCGGTAACCATGATGACATAAGTATGATGAGAAATATCTGTGATGATCAAATAAGGATGGATGCGTTTCAGTTTTCAGACAAAGATTTGATGCTCTATAACTGTGATACACATATTCAAGATAAAGCTAGAGGGTTTGTAAAAACTTCTGAGGTAAAAGACTTAGCCGAAAAACTCCTCAATGACAAATCCAGAGTTTTACTTTTTACTCACCACCCGATAATTAAAATTAACTCAGAATGGATTGATAAAAACACTACTGAAAATAATAATCTACTTATTCAGCTCATGCTCAGACACAGCAAAACATCGTTTGCTGTATTTTCGGGGCATGTTCATCAAGAATTCTACAAAAAAATTAACAACATAGAATTTTACACTTCACCGTCAACATGTTACCAATTTCTGAGTAATTCAGACCAATTTGGTATTGATGATAAGTTAACTTGTGGTTACCGTGTCATTTCTGTACACGGTAACACTCTAAAAACAGAAGTTGTAAGATTGTAATTAACTAGTTATAACTCGACTCTCCATGTGATGAAATATCTACTCCTGTTTCCTCATCTTCACTAGTTACTCTTAGACTACCTGTAAAGATTTCTGCGATTTTAATAGCTACAATTGTAAATATTGTGCACCAAGCTATCGTAAATACAACGCCAAACAACTGAATCAAAAATTGATCTAAGATTGAGTTTTCAAGACCTAATCCTCCAAATTGTGTTGATGCGAACACTGCAGTAAGAAGGGTTCCCAGTATTCCACCTACACCATGGACTGGAAAAACATCCAGCGAATCATCAATATTAATTTTATTTTTTATATATTGTGTCGCTTCGTAACAAATCAGACCTGCTAGCGTTCCGATAATTAATGCTCCCATGGGACCCACAAAACCAGAAGCAGGTGTAATAGTCCCGAGGCCTGCAACCATACCTGTGACTATCCCTAGCACACTTGGTTTTCCTGATTTTGACCATTCTCTGAACATCCAGCCAAGAGAGCCTGACGCAGCTCCGATGTGCGTGACTAGCATAGCCATACCTGCTGACTGATCAGCTGCTAATGCTGATCCTGCATTAAAACCAAACCAGCCTACCCAAAGCATAGAAGCTCCAGCAACAGTCATACTTAGGTTATGTGGTGGCATTGGAATAGATTGAAAACCAGATCTGTTGCCAAGATAAACAGCTAGTACCAAAGCTGCGACACCAGCATTAATGTGGACAACTGTACCTCCAGCAAAATCCATTAATCCCATGTCTCCGAGAAATCCTCCACCCCAAACCATATGACATATAGGTGCATAGACTAGAATCATCCACACAAAGCTGAATAAAAACATAGATGAGAATTTCATCCGTTCAGCAAAACCACCAACAATGAGTGCTGGTGTGATAATTGCAAAAGTTAATTGAAACATCACAAATACAGTTTCTGGGATGTCTCCCGAAATCGAACTTACAGAGAGTCCAGTCAAGAATGCATTGTCTAAGCTCCCAATGTACGAATTAAATGTTCCGCCGTTGCTAAATGCCAGACTATAAAGAAAAATTACCCACATTATACTTACGAGACAGGCTAAACTGAAACATTGCATCAGTACGGATAACACGTTTTTACTTCTGACAAGTCCGCCATAAAAAAAAGCTAAGCCTGGCAATGTCATGAATAAAACTAGTGCTGTAGAAGTCAGTATCCAAGCTGTGTTGGCATTAGATATTCCACCTTCTTCAGAAGCTAGAGCTATGTCAGTGCTAAAAACTGACAGGAGTGATACAATCACCCCGAGATGTATATTTTTTATCATAATATTTTATCCTCATTCAATGTATAATTTAGTGCAATATCTGTGCCAAATTAGTGCATTTAAGTAATATTGATAAAAGTATGTAAAATAAACACATCTCGAGTATTTAAGATAATTTTTAAGGTAATTTATTCCTAATTATTGCCTTAAATTGGAGCAATGAGCACTAATATGGACATAAAAACTGATATTATCATAATCGGCGCTGGCCCAGCTGGATGTATGGCAGCTGGAATACTGCGTGACGCAGGTAGAGAAGTCTTGCTCATAGATAAAAAAAAGTTTCCAAGACACAAATCCTGTGCTGGTGGGTTAACACCGAAAACAATCGCCGAGCTCCCTTTTGATATTGATAATTTAAGTGAACACAATTCAGAGAAGATGTTATTTAAATTTACAAATGGTAAAACAGTCGATTTAAATAATGAACTTGGTGCATGCAAAATGGTTGTGAGGGAGGAATTTGACAATCATTTTCTAAATCATGTACTGAAAAAAGGTGCTAAATTCCTACATTCAAAAGTTGAAGATATTATTGAAAATGAACATGGAATCACAGTAAAAACATCAGATATAGTAATTAGTGGTAACTTTCTTATCGGAGCTGATGGTGCAAATAGCACGACGAGAAGACTAATTACAAAACTTAAGTTTGATAATCCAGTGTTTGCTTTTGAGGGAATTGTAAACAGGAAATATTGTGATATCGATATACCAACAAAATTTGTATTTAATAAGCTTGGATACAGTTGGATATTTCCAAAAAAGAGTCATTACAATGTAGGCATTGGCAACCTAATTTACGATCAAGATCAACCTAAGCCTAGAAAGAGAGACCTATACGAATTCGTAAAGGATGAACTCAGAACAGACAAATTAGAGGACATTACTGGTTTTCCTATAGGTACTGAAGGCAAATATTATAACCTTGAATCTAAAAGAATGTATTTAGTGGGTGATGCTGCAGGGTTTGCTGAAACTCTTTTGGGTGAGGGTATCTACAATGCGGTAATTTCAGGTAAATATATTGGAAACGCTATCAAGGATACAAAAAATCCTCATGTTGTTTATGACAAATATAATCATTTCATCGATGGAATGAAAAAAGAGTTGGCTCTGTATAACCGTGGTGCCAAAATTCTATACAAAAAGCAAAGAATGAGTTATTGGATGTTGAAATTATTTTTTGGGAAGAGATTTATGGATGGATATTCAACTGGTAAAACATTAACTGAAATAATCAAAGGCAAATATCCGTTTCCGTCTATCTAGACCTTTTGCAGCAAAAGTTAGTAAGATCCACGAGTGCTTGGATGTCCTCCATATCGAGATGAGTTAATGCTTGTATAGCATTGTTTGAGTATTTTTCTATCTCCATTAAAGTGTACTCATCTGAGTTATTACGCTGAAATATTTCTCGTAATTTGTTTGCATCCGATACAACTTTATTATTAAAGATAGTCTCAATTAAATCTTTGTCTTTTTTATTAGAATGTACATAGCTATGAATCAGAGGTAATGTTGATTTTCCCTCCGATAAATCCTCGGCAATGTTTTTCCCAGTTTCATCATTATCACCAAAGTAATCCAAGTAGTCGTTCCTTAATTGATATGCTATCCCAAAATTTTTACCAAACTCCCTTGCCCAACCATGGTCACTTTCATTAGCAATATCAACAGCAACAAGTGCCGAAGCTTCAAACAATTTTCCAGTTTTTAAGTAAATAATCTCAATATATTGATCTATGTTTTCTATTATTTTCTCTTTGAACATTAACTGCATGACTTCACCTTGCGATATCTTGTTAGTTGTCTCAGCGAGAATCTTATAAACTTGTTCTCTATTTATCTCAACAATTAGCTCAAAAGCTCTAGAATATAAAAAGTCCCCGACCAAAACAGCACTATCATTGCCCCATAACTTATTTGCGGTATTTATGTTGTGCCTAAGATCAGATTGATCAACTACATCATCATGCATCAGAGTCGCTGCGTGGATTAGCTCCAAAATTGCAGCAGATTCTATAATATTATTTTTGTTATTAAGAATCTTAGAAATGAGAAATAACACGATTGGCCTAATTCTCTTTCCTCCACTGTCAATAATGTGGCTTGATAGTGTATTTATAAGAGGAATATCTGTCGTTGTGGTTTTTTTTAGGAAATCATTCAAATGCTTAATTTCAACTGACAATTTTCTATTTATCTCATTTAAGTCAACCATTGCTAGGAAAATATATCATATTTAAGCCAGCGAAATAGGGATAAAGTGGTTTATTAATTGAAAAAATCAAGGTAGAATCATTCAACTTAAATCATTATGAACGCAATTATCAAACAAGGTGGCCATCAATATAATGTCTCTGAAGGTGATGTAATACGTGTAGACCATGTCTCTCAGCCTGAAGGTGCCGAAATTGTTCTTGATAATGTAATTATGGCATTTGATGGAGATGATTCAATCGTTGATAAAAAAGCGCTGTCATCAATTAAAATCAAAGCAACAGTCCAAAAACATGGTAGATATCCAAAGATAAGAGTAGTAAAATTTAAGAGAAGAAAACATTATATGAGAACACAAGGACACAGACAGAGTTTCTCAGAAATAAAAATAGAGTCGATTAAATAAAATGGCACATAAGAAAGCTGGCGGTAGTACGAAAAACGGGAGAGACTCAGAGTCAAAAAGACTTGGAGTCAAGAAATATGGTAGCGAGTTCGTTCAAGCTGGCAACATTATACTAAGACAAAGGGGAACACCTGTAAAAGCAGGAGAGAATGTCGGTTGCGGTCGAGACCATACGTTGTTTGCGACCAGCGATGGATACGTTCATTTTCATAAAAAAGGTCCCAACAAACATAAGTTTGTAAGTGTACTTCCCACAAAGCACTAAAACTACTTCATACATATCATGAAATTTATTGATGAAACTGTAATAACAGTAAAAGCTGGCAATGGTGGATCAGGGTGTCTAAGCTTTAGAAGAGAGAAATATATACCTTTCGGTGGACCAGATGGTGGTGATGGTGGTGATGGTGGCTCTGTAATTGTAAAAGCAACCGACAGCCTAAACACACTTGCTGATTTTAAAAACAAAAGCTTGTTTGTTGCTGAGAATGGCAAAGCTGGTAGTGGTAAAAATAAACATGGAAGGAATGGAGAGGATTTACTAATAAATTTACCTCTTGGTTGTGTGGTCTATGATAATGAGACAAATGAGGAGCTGTTTGACCTAGATGATGAGGAGAAATCATTTATATTGGCCAAAGGAGGTGATCATGGATTTGGAAATGTTCGCTTTAAATCATCAACAAATAGAGCACCAAGAAAGAAAACAAGTGGGAAAGAGGGAGAATCAAAAGAAATCAGAATTGTACTGAAAGTACTCGCTGATGTTGGATTAGTTGGTTTACCAAATGCCGGAAAGAGCTCTTTTCTGAAAGCTGTGAGTATGGCTAGACCAAAAGTTGCAGATTATGAATTTACTACACTTACACCAAACCTAGGAGTAGTTTTACACTCAGACTATGAAAAATTTGTAGTTGCAGATATACCAGGAATAATTGAGGGTGCCTCAAAAGGAGTCGGTTTAGGAACAAGATTCTTAAGACATATAAGTCGGACTAAGATGCTATTGAACTTGATAGATTGCTATGGAAAAAGTTATGAAGATATAACGGCGGAAATTAAAAAAATCAGGCATGAGCTATCAACATATGATGATAAGCTCATAAAGAAAGCGCTTTGGGTAGTACTAAATAAAATAGACTTGCTTAATAATGATGGAATAATGAGGCTGAAAGATATGTTTAAGAACTATAAAACAAATGTGTTTTTTATTTCATCTACTACAAAAGTAGGTGTGAAAGAGCTCACAGACAAAATTTATGAATTTTTAAAATATGAGAACAGAACTAAGTAACTTAAAAAGAATCGTAATTAAGATTGGTAGCTCTATTATAGATCTTGACCATGGTGCATTAGTATCAAAATTATGTAGCCAAATTAATCAGTATTTAAATAAAAAAAGAGAAATACTTATTGTGACCTCCGGAGCGATTTCTCAAGGTATGAGGATAATGGATATTTTACAGAGACCAAAAGATACTAAGAAACTTCAGTCACTTGCTGCACTGGGGCAACAAAGATTAATGCTTATGTATGAAAAATCATTCTCAGAATATAGCCGTAAAACTGCACAAGTACTAATCACGCACAATGATATAAATGATCGAGTAAGATATCTCAATATTAAAGGAACACTAGAGGAATTATTGGTTAACAAAATAATACCTGTTATAAATGAAAATGATGTAGTTTCTACTGAAGAAATTAAATTTGGTGATAATGATAACTTAGCATCAATGATAGCTAATTTAGTTAATGCAGACTTGATGATTATTCTCACAGACCAGAAGGGAATGTATAACAAAAATCCTGATCATTCTAAAGATGCTAAGCTCATAAATAATATATACGTTGATCAATTAAATGATTTCGACTCAGATTTTAGCACCAATAGTGATACGGGGACAGGTGGGTTTGTAACCAAAATACAAGCTGTAAAGAGAGCTGCTTTATCGAACACATACACTATGATTGCCAGCGGACTAGAGGATAACATCCTAAATGATATCTTCGAAAAAGATAATGTTGGGACGCTGTTTATCCCAAGTTCTAAAAAAATAAGTGCAAAAAAACAATGGCTAGATACGACTGATAACAGGGGTTGTGTGATAATCGATGATGGGGCTTGGAACGCTCTTAGTAATAATAAAAGCCTCTTATTGGTTGGTGTAGAAAATGTTGAAGGGAACTTCCAAAAAGGTGATGTAATTCAATGTAAAAATACAAGTAACGAATGTATCGCAAAAGGAATCGTGAACTATTCATCTGGAGATGTAATGAAAATGAAAGGAATGACGATGAACGATATTAAAAACGAATACGGTGATGAGTTCAACAAAGAACTAATTCATATTGATAACTTAATAATTATAGAGACTTAATCTTGCTGTTTAATCTTGATTTATGTCTTGCGGCTTTGTTCTTGTGAATTATACCTTTTGAAACAAGCTTATCGATACACGATACGGCTGTTATAAAATCTTTCTTAGATTGTTCAGCATTCTTGTCAGATATCGACTTTAAAACATTCTTTATAGATGTCCTAAATTGAGATTTTTTTGCTGAATTAGCTACCCTCGCCTTAGTGGCTTGTCTGACTCTTTTTCTTGCCTGTGCAGTATTTGCCAATGTAATTTTCTCCAATAATAGGTAAAATAAATCAAGATTATCTCAGTCTAGTAGACCAGTGTCAATAATATACACGCTTTATGATAAAAGAATCAGTTAAAAAGCCAAATTCAATCATCAAATCATCAAGTTATTTTGGCTTAACCACGTTAGTGTCAAGATTGACTGGTTTTTTGAGAGATGTGCTTTTCGCTAGCTATTTCGGAGCAGGCGCAAGTACAGATGCTTTTTTTGTTGCATTCAAGATTCCTAATTTTTTTAGAAGATTGTTTGCAGAGGGCTCTTTTACTCAGGCCTTTATTCCCGTCCTCCAAGAGTACAAAGTCAACAAAAATGATCAATTATATGAGTTCGTCCAAAATATATTTGGTAATTTATTTATTGTCCTTTTTATAATAACGGGGCTAGGGATGTACTTCTCTGAAGAGCTGATATATCTGTTTGCGCCTGGGTTTACCAATGATCAAGAAAAATTGAGTTTAGCATCTCAGATGTTGTACGTAACATTCCCATACTTATTATTTATATCACTCACCGCAATGTGTTCTGGAATCTTTAATAGTTATAATAGGTTTATTCTATCAGGTATAACTCCTGTCTTCCTTAATCTCAGTCTAATCGTATTTACGATATTCTCCTCCTCACTCTTTGTTGTGCCTATAGTATCTCTTTCATACGGTGTACTCGTAGCTGGTGCAGTACAACTTCTAATTCAGTTACCTTTGATGTATAAGTTAGGGTTTCTCAATATTCCGAAAGTTAACTTCTATAATAATGGTTCTGTCAAAGTAATTAGACTTATGATTCCTGCTATTATTGGGGCTGCAGCTGTTCAGATAAATTTGTTAATTGATACGATTGTCGCATCATTGTTAATTACAGGGAGTATTAGTTGGTTATATTTCTCAGATAGACTCATAGAGCTTCCCTTAGCTATATTCGGAATTGCAATTTCAATTGTGATACTTCCAGTTTTATCAGAGTATTTTCAAAAAAAAGAAATTGATGCGTATTCAAATACACTAGATAAATCAATCAAATTGGCATTTCTGGTTGCGATTCCCTCAATGATTGGACTTATTATATTATCAGCACCGATAGTGACTTCATTATTCATGTATGGAAGTTTTGACTATTATGATATGAGTATGACAGCTCTTAGTTTGATTACATATAGCTTAGGGCTTCCAGCCTTTATATTTATGAAAATACTCGTTACTGCATTCTACTCACGGCAAGATACTAAGACACCTGTTATATATTCACTATATGGAATATCACTAAATATTCTCGCAAACATTACCGTGTTATATCTATATTTAAATGGTCCTTTTGATAGTGCTCATGCATTAGTTGCACTTGCGACATCACTGTCAGCATGGGTCCAGGTTATTTTAATGAGTTATAAATTGAAGAAGCTTAGTATATTAAAATCAAATATTTTTTTCGATATGGTATCTTTCAAGATTATTATTAGTTCTGTCATAATGGCATTAATACTTTTCTTTTACCTCAATCCGAGTGAAGTTACTGATGAACTAACAGCATATATGAGAATAAGTTATTTAATTTTTTATATTGTTATTGGAGCTGTAGTTTATTATGCTTCATTACGCCTACTTGGTCTTAAGCTAAGAAATTTTAAATTATGAAAATACTCTATGATATTAATGATACCTCGAATCATCCGAAAGCTGTTACTATAGGCAACTTTGATGGCGTGCACAAAGGTCATAAAGTCCTACTAGAGAAGACTAAGGATGCCGCTAATAATAATATTGAATCACTTATACTTACGTTTAATCAATTTCCAAGGGAAATTTTTAAACCTCATGATTTTCAGAGACTATATAGTAATGAAAACAAATATAACCTCCTTAAAGAATATGAACTTGATATTCTCCTTAGTATTGACTTTAATTCAATTAAAAATTACTCTGCACAACGTTTTTGTGAGGATATCTTAATTAAAAAACTGAATACAAAGTATTTGATTATAGGAGAAAATTTTAAGTTTGGTAAAGATAGATTAGGAAATGTTGAAAGTTTAAAAGCTTATAATAAGGATGATGGATTTGAGGTGATTACACCACACCTAGAGATTTATCAAAATAAAAGTATAAGCAGTTCGAGGATAAGAGAGTATTTATCTCAAGGCAACCTCAAAGCTGCGAGCAAATGTCTAGGAAGAGACTATATGATCTCTGGAACAGTAGTTTCTGGAGAAAAATTAGGCAGAGATTTGGGATATCCGACGGCTAATATTACTCTTGAACATGACTATCCTCTTGACGGTATCTACCTATCCAAAGTCTTTATAGATGATGAAAAATATTTTGGATTAGCCTCTGTAGGTAACAAACCGACTTTCAAGGGCAAGGATAAACTTCTAGAGGTCTTTATCTTGGATTTTGACAAAAATATTTATGGAAAAAAAATTTATATTCATTTTCTTGAGGAGATAAGAAAGCAGGTTAAATTCGACAGCAAAGATAGCCTGATTAAACAAATGAATGAAGATTATAAATATGCAATAATCAATAGCAAAAAATATGGAATATAAAGATACATTAAATTTACCAAAAACAGACTTTCCCATGAAAGCAAATTTACCTAATAGGGAGCCCAATATATTGAAAACATGGGCTGAGAACTCTGTATTCGAACAAGCCTTAAATCAATCATCTAATAATAAGAAGTATATACTCCATGATGGCCCTCCCTATGCAAATGGTGACATTCATATAGGTCATGCAGTTAACAAAATTCTTAAAGATTTTATAATCAAATCTAAAATAATGTCAGGATATAATACTCCATTCATTCCTGGATGGGATTGTCATGGATTACCAGTAGAACTGCAGGTAGAGAAGAAATTTGGAAAGGGTAAGTTTAAAGATGATTCAAAAGGATTCATAGCGGCTTGCAGAGAGTATGCAAAAAAACAAATTGAAAAACAAAAGGCGGATTTCGTAAGACTAGGTATATTTGGCGATTGGGATAAATCTTACTCAAGTATGGATAAAGATGTGGAAGCGGGCATCGTTGGCAGTCTCTCACAAATTATTAAAAATAAGCACATATATTATGGATCTAAGCCGGTTCATTGGTGCATAGAATCCTCATCAGCTCTGGCTGAGGCAGAGGTAGAATACAAGGATATTACCTCAAAAGCAGTTTGTGTTAATTTTAAATTATCTGAACATAAAATGTCATTCTGGGGCACAGAGATTGAACAGTCTACTGAGGGCCTTGAGAATCTTAGCTCGGTATCTATCCCTATATGGACTACAACTCCATGGACACTTCCTGCTAACAGAGCTGTTGCCATTGGAAGTAATATCGAATACCAACTAGTTGATGTTGGAGATTCTTGCTTAATCATAGCTAAAAAGCTTGTAGAGTCTGTTATGGAAAAATCTGGAATAAAAGATTATTCTGTTAAATGCGACATTAATAGCGAAGCTTTTGAAAACATAACCCTTGAGCATCCCTTTTATGATATAAATGTTCCACTAATTAGAGCAGACCATGTGACAGATGAGAATGGAACGGGGGCGGTTCACATTGCACCAGGGCATGGTACAGACGATTACTTAGCAGGGCTTAAAAATAATCTCGAAGTTTTTAACCCAGTTGATGATTATGGAAAATTTATTGATGACTTACCAATTTTCGGTGGAATGAATATTCGAGATTCAAATGATAAAATCATAGACCTTTTAAAAGAAAGAAATTGTTTATTATTCTCTGAAGATTATAATCATTCATATCCTCATTGCTGGAGATATAAAACACCTTTAATTTTTAGAGCTACACCCCAGTGGTTCATGAGTATGGATAAAACTTCACTAAGGGACTCGATAAAAAATGATATTAAGAATGTTAATTGGCTACCTTCATGGGGTGAAGACCGGATCTATAATATGATTGAGGGTAGACCTGATTGGTGTCTATCTAGGCAGAGAAATTGGGGGGTACCAATACCAATATTCATACATCGTAAAACAAATGAGCTTCATCCTGATACAACAGATATTCTGAAAGAGGCACAGAAAATAATTAAAGATGGGAATATCGAGGCATGGATTGGTTTTGATAAAAGCAAGATTGTAAAAGACATCGATGAGTACAGAGAAATCAAAGATACATTAGATGTATGGTTCGATTCTGGTGTTACACACCAAACAGTCTTAAAAGAGAGGGGTATAGAAGAAACAGCGGATCTTTATCTCGAGGGTTCAGATCAGCACAGAGGTTGGTTTCAATCATCTCTGATTACTTCGCATGCAATGTATAAGAAATCACCATACAAAAGTGTACTTACTCATGGGTTTGTTGTGGATGCAGATGGTCAAAAAATGTCAAAGTCACTTGGTAACATTGTCTCACCACAAAAAATTGTTAAAGAAAAAGGTGCTGATATTTTAAGGCTGTGGGTAGCAATGACTGATTACTCGAAAGAAATGAATATTTCTGACGAGATAATAAATCGTGTATCAGAATCTTATAGAAGAATAAGAAATACATCCAAATTTTTACTATCAAATATAAGTGATTATGATCATGAGGATATCAAAGATGATGATATGGTAGTCCTTGATAAATGGATTATACATAAAGCAAATACGCTTAATTTAGAGATAAAAAAAGACTACGATAACTTCAAATTTCACAAGGTTGCACAAGATATAGTTAATTTTTGCACATTAGATTTAGGGGGTTATTATTTGGACATAATAAAAGATAGACTTTATACATCTAAAAAAGATGGTCTGCCTAGAAAATCAGCTCAAAAAGCTTGCTACATCTTAATGAGATATATTAATTGCTGGATAGCGCCAATCTTGACTTTCACAGCCGAGGAGATTTTTTCTAGAGTTGATAATGAAAAAGATAGCATATACCTCAATAACTGGTTTGAAACATCAATCAATATAAGTAACAGAGAGATAGAGTTGTTCAATGATTTGTACTCAATTAAATCTGACGTATCCAGACTTATTGAGGAAGCGAGAAATAATAATAAAGTTGGGTCTTCACTTGAGTGTAAGTTAGAAATTAACTGTAATAAAAATCTGTATGATAAAATCAAACCACTAGAGAATGAGCTGAAGTTTATATTCATTACATCTGAGTGCTATCTTAGACTATCTGATAATGAATTTGATCATCCAATCAAACATGGTGATGATGAGTTAACTATTATTATCACTAAATCAGTAAATACTAAGTGTGAGAGATGCTGGCACTTAAATGAATCTGTCGGAAAAATTAAAGATACACCTACAATATGTCAAAGGTGTTTTGATAACGTTCATGGTGATGGAGAATGCAGAGCGTACGCCTAAGAGGCATACTCTCTCTTCTTCTTGTTATTTCTGTCATAGGAGTTGACATTTATACCAAACAAATCGTTTCAAGTTTAGACTCTAGAATGGATATAAACTCAATAGTTACAATCTATGTTATTGAGAATTATGGCATAGCATTTAGTATGTTAGATGAGTTAAGCATGAGGGGTCTGGTCATACTCAATGTAATTATTATTTTTATTTTGTTATTTCTCATAGTAGAGATGATAAGAAATATAAATTCTTCAATAAATTATATACTTGGATTGTCTTTTGTGTTGGGCGGAGGTGTGTCAAATCTTATAGACAGACTTGATAATGGGTCTGTCACTGATTTCATAATGATTCATTATAATGAGTTGTATTTCCCTGCTATTTTCAACTTAGCTGATGTAGCTATAAGTATAGGTGCTATATTAATTTTATTATCATTAATAATAGGAGACCATGACAGAAATAAAGTATAAAAGTAGAGTAATAATGAATTATTCGCTTAGTGGTAACGGTAATGTTTTTGAAAGCACCTTTGAGAGTCAACCTGTAGAGATAACCATCGGTAAGTCGAATCTTCCTCAGATAATTGAAAGTTCTTTATATGGCTTAAAAGCTGGACAGGTAAAAGAGTACTCCTATTCTTCTATGGAAATATTTGGAAAATATGATGATGATAAGGTTAAAACCACTCCCCTAACGACATTTAAGAATTATAAAAATCCAAAGCCGGGTGATATCATTGAGACTGTGGAGAATAATAAGTCATATTTCATGACAGTTTTAAATATATTAGGTGATAAGATTGTAGTTGATTTGAATCATCCTCTGAGCGGTAAGGATATTATGTTTAAGGTAGAAATTCTAAAAGTTAGTAATGAGACTTAATAATACTGAGATATTACTCACAGAGCCAAGAGGTTTTTGTGCTGGCGTTGAGAGAGCAATTGAAATCGTAAATCGTGCGGTTGAGATTTTTGATGAGACAATTTATGTTAAACACGAAGTAGTCCACAATAAACAAGTTATTGAGAAACTAGTAGAAAAAGGAGTGGTTTTCGTTGATTCCTTGGATATCGTCCCTGATGAATCTATTTTAATATACAGTGCTCATGGAGTATCAAAGGAAATTTCTGATAGTGCAAAGAAAAAGAGGTTAAAAGTTTTTGATGCTACTTGTCCTCTTGTCACGAAAGTACATTTTGAAATACATAAGTTTGCATCACAAAACGTCGATGTTGTTCTAGTTGGACACAGTGGTCATCCAGAAGTCGAAGGGACTATGGGTCAATACATCTCTGAAAAAGGTAAGATTCATTTAATAGAAACTACCAATGACATAGAAACACTAAATATTGATAATGATAAGCTTGCTTATGTAACACAAACGACTTTGTCTGTAGATGATACGCATAACATAGTAGCAAATCTAAAAAAGAAGTTTCCTAATATTTTAGGTCCTAGAAAAGATGATATATGTTACGCAACACAAAATAGACAAGAAGCTGTCAAAAAGATTTTAGAGTTTTGTGATTCATTAATAGTAGTTGGTTCACAAAATAGCTCAAACTCTCAACGGTTGAGAGAGATAGGAGTACAATATGGAATCAAGTCTTATTTAATAGATGATATAAACCAAATTAGTATCGACGATTTAAGTGGTGACAAGGTAGTAGGCATCACAGCGGGTGCGTCTGCGCCTGAGGACACTGTAGAGTCCTTGGTAAAATTCCTATTGAGCAAGGGTGCTAAGATGTCTAATAGAAATCTATCTTTCAAAAGCGAAAACATAACCTTCTCTATACCAAAAGAATTAAGAACAACTTCTACCTAGTCAAAATCATGTGTCGTGTTTGTATCTAGCGATTCATCTGGCTTTTTATACTCTGGATCATTTGGATTTATGAAAATAAACTGCTTATCTGAACCGTCTATAGCAACATAGTCAAGTTTCGTGTTTTTAAGATTCACCATAGAATCTGGATCAATCAATATATTTATACCATTTATTTTCAATTGAAGATCTTCTTCTTTTGATTGGTCAAAACCCATTAGATAGTTAAACTTGCCTGAAGAGTCAACATTTAGCGATATCCGTAGCGGCCACTCAGAGCTTTCTGAATGTTCAGCAGCTGTATTGATTTGCTTAGCAGCGTCATCACTAATTTCAAAAATCTGTCTAACCATTAAGTTTCTCTATATATTTTATAAAATATTTTGCCCAATTGAATTTATTTGTTGACCTTAGATGTGAAAAAGATGCAATAGTATTTTTGTATATCAAGCCGTCCTTTTTACCATTTATACCATAACCTCGTTTTATATTATATGCATATTTGTATTTCTTGTTGTTGTATATAATAGATGAGTAGTGGAACTCATGCGCATGTATATTTTTTTTGCTCACCGACCATGGATGATTGTTAGCTTCTAAGACTGTATAACCCCTTCCGATAGGCTTATCATTCATTTCAACATCAATATCAAAAATATTACACATCTTAGTACGAGAATTCTTGAACTTAATACTTTTAGCCAAGTACATAAGTCCACCACACTCAGCATATACTGGAAGGCCTTGATTGATAGCATTACGAATTGATTTTTTCATTGAGATATTTTTTTCAAGTTTATGAGCTTGTACCTCTGGGAAACCTCCACCTATAAATAAGCCATCTACAGTAGGTAGTTTGGCATCTCGTATCAAATCAATTTTTTTTATTCTACAGCCCTGTCTTTCAATTTCTTCTAAATCATCTGGATAATAAAAACCAAATGCCGCATCTGATGCGACTCCTATCAGGAGAGAATTAGTTTTATTATTTAAGGTCGATTTATTGATTATCTGTGATTTTTTAGGTTTAGCTGGTAAAAGCTTTTTATAATCTGTGTTATTTTTTACAATTGATATTAATGATGATAGCACTCTCTTTTTTTGAGGATGTTGAAATGTTGGTATCAGACCCAAGTGTCTCTCAGATATAAAATTATTTATTTTAGGAACCACTCCCAAAATATCAAAGTCGGTGTATTGTGATACTGCAGCGACCAATTTAGACTCATGTCTTGATGTGGACACGTTATTTAATAGGACTTTATTCAACCTGAGTTCTTTCCCAAATAACTTGTAACCCTCTAACAAAGGAGCTATACCCCTTGTCATGCCCTCACAGTCAATTACTATCAAGACATCACTATTTAGCAAGCTTGCTAGTTGTGCATTACTGTCGCTTCCATCTATTGATATTCCATCGAATAAACCCTTGGTCCCCTCTATTATACTAATATCCATGTTTTGTGATTTCTCTGAAAATAACTCAGTAATCTCAGAAAAGCTCATTGTGTTGAAATCCAGGTTATAGCAGGCTCTGTTTGAGGCTAATGATAACCATGATGGATCTATAAAATCTGGTCCTTTTTTGAAGGTTCGAACTTTGTAACCAATATCATTAAATAATCCAGATAAACCAATTGATATAATAGTTTTACCAGATGACTTTTTGGTAGAAGATATTAATAGGGAGTTAATCATAAAGATTAACCTCTACTTCTTCGAAGGTATGAACTTTAAGTTTGTAATAAGAATAAGAATAATTATTAGAGCTAGTGATGTACCGCCTATCCCCAGACCAAACTCAAATATAGAAGGTGTGTAAGAATGAATTACGTTGTCATAAAAAGAAGACTCCAAGATAGTATGATCAGGAAAAATATTTAATGGGAATGCCTGACCACCTATAATAATAACAGCAACTGCAAAGAACCCTCCAATTAACACCATAATAGACGTTATTGTCAAAGCGAAACTTCTATTCTCTCCATTAGTCATTTCATATGATAGGGGTACTATTAGCCCCAAACCTACTTGACCTAACCAAAACATAGTAGTGTAACCTCCTCCATTTAATAGAATAAATGATTCAACGGCTACTTGTTTAGAAATATATAAGTTGGTTATGTGATATAGAATTAGAAAATAGATATTAGCCAAAAGAAAAATTATCATCAATCGTCTAATGTTCGTAGTAATTTCGTATGGGATATCAATAGATTGAAGTTTAGAGATAATTCTTAATAACAAATAAAATACTGCGGTTCCATATAATAAAGACATCACAATAAATAGTGGTGCTAACACAGCAGTCGAATAAGCTTCTCTAGCTACCAAAAATCCAAATATCGATCCTGTCCCAGTAGTAAGTATTATTCTCCAACCAAATGCTATTTTACCAACTAAAGAGGAAAATCTATTAACATTAAAGTCTAACATTGACCAAATGTATATTGCCAATATCACAAAAAAACCAGAGTACAGAAAAATATTCCACGCGAAAATTGATTTAAAATTATATGTAGTCATCGCGACAATTAAACGATCGGGCCTACCCAAATCAAGCACTAAAATAATAAGTCCAGCTATTAAAAAGGCTATCGCAAATAATGCTGATAACGGAGCTAGTGGTTTGTATAATTTTTTGTTAAATGCAGATGACATGGAGGCGATATTTAAAACACCCGATGCTATAACAATTAGCGTTACTGCGAAAATGTGTGGCAAGCCCCACACAATCTGATTATTCATGCCGGTGACATAGTGACCCTCATGCTCCATATATGCTGATGAGGCTAAGCCTAGAAATATTAGGAAACCCAGAAAAAGAAAAATTCCCCAATATAACATTCGTGGGGTTTTTAATTTATTAAGTTTGTAGTCGCTCATATGTTGGAATAGAAAACTTTTTGTTTTAAATTTAAATCATCTCTTAATCTTCTAGGGCTATTCGAATCAATTACTAACCTTACTTTGCTATTATTATCTTTCAGGTCACCAAACGTTATTGCATTATGACCAGATTTAGCGCAAGCATCTTCACATGCAGTAGTATCAGAACCATGATCAATCTTGTTTACACATAGATTACAACTTTCAACACAACCTTTTCCGCGTGGAGCATTAGTATTCTGTGTAGTTAATGTTTCATGCACGAATGATCTTGCTTTAAATGGGCATGCCATCATGCAGTATCGACAGCCAATGCATGTATGCTGGTTTACCATCACAATACCATCAACTCTTTTGAATGAGGCACCTGTAGGACATACGTCACAACAGGGTGGGTTCTCACAATGTTGGCACATCATTGGCATGGTTGTTATTTTACTTGTAGTCTTATCTTTAATTTTAACTTTCCTAATCCACTGAGAGTCTGTCTCGGGTCTACCGAAGCCAGTAAGTCCATTTTCCTCATTACAAGCATCGACACATGCTGTACAGCCATCAACGCATTTATCAACATCAACATGCATACCCCAGCTTTGCTTATTAGTGACTTTTTGATCAAGTGGTTTTTTTGCTTGTACATTCGAAGACAAAAGAGATGGCACAATGAAAGTCATAGTCAAAGCACTTGCTGACTTAACAAGAAAATTCCGCCTATTATTCATTTCCTATCCTCTTTGCAATAGCAGTAATCTCATCAATATCATCTTTACTAATTGTCTTTGTATGATCAGGATATCTCGGTTCTGCAGCATGACATGAAAAACAAGTTATATTTGTCGCTGTTTTAACATGGCACTCTTGACAGAACTGACCCTCAGAATTAATAGGAATGGCTTTACCTTTCTCGTCATATGAAACATGACAATCAATACAATTTGCTAGGCTATGATTTTTTGTCCTAATGCCGTCTATTACTGTCTCGTCTCTTTGATGAAGAAGAAACAGATAGTGTTCTTTTCTCATGACATCAGTAGGTTCTACGCACGCTTCTTGAGAATCTGCTTTTGATTTACCTGGGGATACATGTGGATTTCCATCATGAGTATGACCTGGATGCATATTAACTATGCAGACAAATATCAGTAATGATATTTTAAGATGTCTCAATATTTTCCCCTGAGTAAAAAGCGATTTACTACTCGCCGAGCCCCATTTTAATATATCCAGTTGGGCATACGTCAGCACAAATATGGCATCCTATGCATTTGTTGTAATCTGTATCTACGTATCTACCAAGTGTAGCCTCGTCTTTTTTAACTCTAAAAACAGCATCTTGAGGGCAGTAGATAACACAGTTATCACATTCAAAGCACATACCACAGCTCATGCATCTAGAGGCTTCTGCTATAGCTTGTTCTTCTGTTAGTCCTATAATCCGATCTTGGTAGTTATCAATTACATCATCGCCAGATGGTACATCCTCTCCTCTTTTGAGTCTATCTTCGTGCTTGAAATGGCCAAGGAATAATTCGGTTGACGGAATGATTTCTTGAGCAGATCTATCTTCATAGTTATGAAGCACGTTTTTGCTTGTATCTGATCCACGATATAAATCAGGATCTATCGGAGCTGTATACGGCTCAGGCGCTAAATCTGTCTCTCTTAGTTTATCAAGAAGGTTGAAGTGGTGGACGTCAACTTTAGGACGTCTTTTAAAATCTTTATTTTCGAAGTAACTTTTAATAGTTTGAGAAACAATAGAACCTTGTCCGATAGCAGTTGTTAGAAGGTGGGGTCTTATGATATCACCTGCAACAAAATGCCCTTCTTTAGTTTTATGTCTATAATAATCATCTACCTCAAAAAATCCTTTTTCATTTCCTAACTCGTCTATACCCTCAATATCAGGTGCCTGTCCAATAGCAGCTACTATCAAATCAGCCTCTATTCTTCTTTCTGTTCCCTCCACTGGTACAGGAATATTATTCTCATCGAATGCGCAATCTGCAACTATCATTGCTACAGCTCTATTTTCATCATTTTTTTCAATCTTGACAGGCATGACACCATTTAGAATATTTACACCTTCGTGCATAGCATCATTGACCTCTTGCTCTGCTGCTGTCATTTCCTCTTTTTTAAAGAGTGATGTTAATGTAACATCTGCTCCTTCTTTAGCAGCTGATTCAGATACATCTTGAGCAACGTATCCATGAACAATATTCTCGGGAGTATCTTGATCGTTCATTTTAGATATGTGTCCGAGTCTTCTAGCTACAGACACTACGTCTATGGATGTATCGCCACCACCAACACATATCACTTTTTTTGAACCAACCTTGAGTCTTCCGTCACAGAAAGCTTCTAGAAAATCGACGCCAGTGATACAGTTAGTTGCATCTCCGCCATCTACAGGTATTGCTTTACCATTCCAACATCCAATGGTCCATAATACTGCATCGTGTGATTTCTCAACTTCTTCTAAATTTATATCTTTACCAACTCTTTTTCCAAGAACTAGCTCAATGTCGCCTAGGTTAATAATTCTCTCAATTTCTTTATCTAGAAGATCTCTAGGTGTTCTGTAACCTGGAATACCATAGCGCATCATACCGCCAAGCTCTTTTCTTTCTTCAAATATAGTTGAAGCATATCCCATTTTTCTTAGCTGATATGCTGCAGATAACCCTGCAGGTCCACCACCAATGATTGCTACCCTTTCTTTTTTTAATTTAGGTGCAGGATCAAATGTATAACCCTCTTTGATAGCTTTATCGCCTATAAATTGTTCAACAGCATTTATCCCAACGTAGTCATCAACTTCGTTTCTATTACAACCACTTTGGCATGGTGCTGGGCAAACTCTTCCCATTTGAGATGGAAATGGATTAGCGGATGTAGATCTTCTAAAAGCGTATTCTGACATAGACATATCTTCGGGAGGCTGCTCAATTCCTCTGACAATTTGTAACCATCCACGTATGTCTTCGCCAGATGGACAACTTCCCTGGCAAGGGGGTGTCTTGTGAACATAGGTGGGACACTTGTGGGAGTGGTCTTGTTCAAAGATTGCCTCAGAAAAGTCATCATATTTATGATCACCTTCATCATACCTTCTATAGGTATTCTCCTCTTTCATCAAGTTTATTGTCTTTTCTATCTTAGTCATTATTACAACATTTTATATAAGTTTATTATACTTTTCTAATACTCTAATTTTAGAAGTATAGCATAAGATTTTTTGGGCTAAACCTCTTTTTTATTCATTATTAACGCGTTACTGACGAGTTGGTGTAAACTCACAATTTGGTCTAGTTCAAGGTCATAATACTGGAAAACCTTGCTGAATTGGCTTTTACAAATTGCACAAATAGCCGCCATATGCGTGACTCCTTTCTCTTCAATAAGATGTTTCAAAGCCTCCATCCTTGGTAATGCACCCTTAACTCGTAATTCCATTAAATCATCTGTCAGCAAGCCTCCGCCGCCACCGCAACAATATGTCTTTTCTCTGATAGTTTCATCATCCATGTCATAAAAATTATTAGCTACCGTTTGAATTATTTTCCTTGGAATTGTAAATTGACCGCCCATAATTCCTCCCATGCTGGAGGCTCTTGCCACATTACATGAGTCATGATAGGTGAGCGTCATATCATCGTTAGCAGACTTATCAAAATTCAAGACATTTTGATCTATCAAGTTATTTGTGATTTCACAAATATGTTGTGGGACTGGATATCTTGGATCGAGAAAATCAAATGGTCCTGCAAGTGTATTTAAGAAACTATATGCAACCCTCCAAGCGTGTCCGCATTCACCAAAAACAATTCTTTTCACATTTAATTCTAAGGCTGCTTCTCTTATTCGCAATGCAAGTTTTTTCATGTTGTCATAACTTCCGATGAACATTCCAAAATTAGCAGCTTCGCTAGCATGTGAACTTAGTGTCCAAGTTATGCCTGCCTGATGAAAGACCTTTGCATATCCAATAAGACCGTCTACATGAGGCTCAGCAAAAAAATCAGCAGAAGGCGTAACTAAAAGTACTTCGGAATCTTTTACGTCTAATGGAAACTTTACATCAACCTCTGTATCATCCAAGACATCTTCTTCAAGACCCTCAAGTGTGTCTGCTAAAGCAGGTTCTGGTAAACCAAGATTATTACCAATTTTGTGAACTTTACCTATTATCTCATTACAGTACTTCTGTCCAACGCCAATTGAGTCCATAACTTCTCTAGCAGCCATAGATATTTCAGCTGTGTCAATACCGATGGGACAAAACACAGCACATCTTCTACATTGAGAACATTGATGATAGTAAGAATACCAGTCGTCTAGTACTTCTTTTGTTAAATCTTTAGCTCCAACTAATTTAGGGAAGTATTTTCCAGGTAATGTGAAGTATCTTCGATAAACACTCCTCATTAAGTTTTGTCTACCTACAGGCATATTATTTGGATCTTTTGTACCTTGATAGTAATGGCATTTATCTGTGCAAGCACCACACTGAATACACGAATCTAGGTAGACTCGAAGTGAGCGATACTTTCCTAGAAGGTCTCCCATTTTGTCGATAGCTTTTTCCTGCCAATTTTCAACAAGCTCTCCAGGATAGCCTAGACTTGATTGAAACTCTTCTTTTGATTTAAATGGAGCTAGATGTGAAGTTGCACTATTTTCTAGTTTCGGTATTACAGGAAACTTTCTTACTTCAGGTGTTTCAAACTTGCTAGCCATGTTATTTTGTAGACTCCATTCTTTTAGCCCAATCAGCTACATGCCTTTTGCTCCTTGCATTGTCAACCTGATTCCTTGTAGGGCTAAAAAATAAACCAGGTGCATGTAAAAGCTTACTGTAAGGAAAAATTATCATTAATGCAATAACTAGAGATAAATGTATTAATAGTATCGCATCAGATGGAAGTTCTGAAAAATTAAAAGTTAATAACCCAACAAAAAATAACTTTATGGCAAGAATATCAGATGGAAACCACTTCATCATTAAACCAGAACCAGCTATTGCTATGATGAGGACAAGTATTAAATAATCTGATGGTGATGAGATATATCTAACCCTGTCTACAAATACGCGTCTTGCAAGTAGTCCGAGTAAACCAGCAAGCATGAGGTATGCTGCATAGTGGCCAGCAACCTGGACTAGCTCGGAAGAAACCCAAAACCAAACTGGATCTGTAAAATATTTAAGGTGCCTAAAGGCTGCGAGTAAAAGTGCTAGATGAAATATCCAACTGAAAAGCCATGTCCATTTTGTTGCAGAGAAAAGACTTTCGAAAAAAACTACTTCCCTAAAAATTCGAACAGCTACACCTTTTTGAGTCATTGGAGCTGGTGGTGTTGGTATTTTTAGTGGTGCTGGAATCCTAGCATATTCATATACGCGATATGCTAGACCTATGAATAATATTGCTGCAGCGAAGTAAAACATCGCTGCATACAATATTGTTACAAATGACATTGCCTTTCCCTGACCTTATGATTACTTATACGCAACCAGTAGGTTTTGGAAGACCTGCAAATTTACATGCTTGCTTACCTGGGCCATAAGGGAAAAGTTCATACAGGTATTTACTGTTTCCTTTATCTTTACCAAGTTTCTTTCCAACAGCTTTAGTAAGAACTCTTACAGCTGGTGCTATTTGATACTCTTCATAGTACTCACGCAGGAAATTTATAATTTCCCAGTGATCCTCTGAAAGATCAATATCATCTTCTTTTGCCATTACTGTCGCTACATCTTTTTCCCAGTCGTTGAGGTTAGCTAAATATCCCTCTT
>MDTE01101826.1_pt1 | contig 23324 bp, 24 predicted proteins | sample 811231 | NCBI WGS metagenome assembly MDTE01 (sample SAMN05326651, study PRJNA326480) | marine metagenome | isolation source: seawater | place: Indian Ocean: Red Sea | collected 2010 | reverse complement strand
TGGTACTAAATTAGTAAAGAAAGTGATAAATGAAGCAGATAATCATTTATTAAAAGAAGGTGTTCTAATTTTTCCAGTATTATCTTTTTCTAATACAAGCAAAATCATTAAATATGCGAAAAATAAATTTAAATATGTTAAAAAAATTTCTAGTAAACAATGGTTATTGCCAAAAACAATGTATAAAGACATCGCTACTTTGAAAAAACTCAAAAAAAAAAAGATAATTAATTATAAAGTCAATTTTGGTATGCTGCTCTGGAAAACAGACATTTATTTTGCTTTTAATTCAAGTAGTATTAATAAAAAATTAAATTTAAAAAAATGAAACTATTAAAAAAAGAAGATTTAATTAATTTAATTATTAAAGCATTAAATTTTCCAAAAAAAAAATACAAAAATACTGCTAGCTTAAATAGTTTTGAAGATTGGGACTCTATTGGACATCTTAATATAATGTTACAATTAGATCAAAAATTATCAGGTAAAGCTAAGAGTATCAAAGAACTTGCTGATGCAAACACTGTTGAAAAGATCGAAAAAATTTTAAGAAAAAAAAAACTGCTTAAATAAATTGAAGTACTATTCTACTATTAAATACATAGAAACAATGCTGCCTAAGAATAGCGTGAAAGTCAATTCATTAAAAAAAAATAACCCTTCATGGAATATAAAAAAAATAATTAAAAAAACTGGAATTAATAAAATTTGGTTCACCAAAAATGACCAAACAGCCATGGATTTGGGGATAGGGGCAGCAAAAAAAGTATTAAAAAAATTTAACAAAAATTCAATTGATACACTATTGTACGTAACTCAATCACCAGAATATTTTCTTCCTTCTACATCCTGTATCATACAAAATAAACTTGGACTAAATTCTAATGTAAAGTGTTTTGATATTAATTTGGGTTGTTCTGGTTTTGTGTATGCTTTATTTACTGCTGTCTCATTTATAGAGAATAAAATGAGCAAAAATGTATTAATAATTTGTTCTGACACCTACACTAAATTTATTAACAAGTCAGATAGGACATGCAGGCCTTTATTTAGTGATGCAGCATCATCTATTTTAGTTTCGAGATCAAAGGAAAAAAATATTGGCCCATTTTTGATGGGCACAGATGGATCTGGTTATTCTGATTTAATTGTAAAAGAAGGTGCGGGAAATAATAACTTTAAGAGTAAAAGTAAAAATGAATTATTTATGAATGGATCTAGAATATTTTCGTTTACTATTTCTCAGATACCAAAAAATATTAAAAAACTTTTAAAGATTGCAAAAATCGATGATAATAAAATTAAAAAATATTTTTTTCATCAAGGAAGTAAAATAATATTAAATACTTTAGGTTATGCGATGAAAATAAATAATAAAAAAATATTTAGTAATTTAGAAAATTTAGGCAATACAGTTTCATCTACAATACCATTTGCCCTCAAAGACGCTGACAAAAAAAAAATTGTTAAAAATAATGATATTTTAATTTTATCAGGTTTTGGTGTGGGGCTATCCTGGGGCTCATGTATTATAAAATGGAAAAAATTAAATTAATACTGAATAAATACAATGTATTTAAAGAACATAAAATTTAAACCTATAAAGTCCATTTATCTAAAAAAAATTCTCACATGGAGAAATCAACAAGATGTGAGGAGTAAAATGATTAATCAAAAAATTATTTCATATTCTACTCACAAATCTTGGTACGAGGCTCTAAAAAAAAATAAAAGACAAAAAGTATTAATTATATACTTTAATAATTTACCTATTGGATTAGCTACCATTAAAGAAATTGATAAAGTTAACAAAACATGTACTTGGGGGTTTTATATAGGAGAAAAATCTTTCAGATATTTAGGTTTACTTGTTGAAATTAAATTAATTGATATAATGTTTAATAGGCTTAAAATAAGAAAAATTTGGGGTGAAACACTTTCAGATAATAAAAAAATTTTAAAGATACACTTTTTTTTAGGCTTCAAAAAAGAGGGTTTGTTAAAAAAACACATCAGACAAGGTAATATTTATCACAATATAATTATAACATCGCTTTTTTATGAAGATTGGATAAGGTCAAAAAAAAAAATTTTTAACAACTTTAAAAAAAAAAAATTATTTAATAAATGATAATTCTTACTGGTGCATCTGGTGGTATTGGACAACAAATTATTAAACCCTTATCTAAATTTGATAATGTTATTGGAATTTATAATTTAACAAAACCGAAAATCGATTTAAAAAATGTCTCTTTTATAAAAATAGATTTACTTAAAGAGAAAGAAATTTTAAAATTTATAAAGAAAATAGGAAGCTCAGAAAAGAATATTACTTTAATTAATTGTGCTGGAGTTAAAAAAGATAATTTAATTATAAACCAATCATACAAACAATGGAAAAGTATAATTGATCTGAATCTAAATACATCTTTTTTGCTAAGTAAACATTTATTAAGAAAAATGATTTTTAACCAATGGGGAAGGGTTATTTTTATATCCTCATCTGGCGCAAGAAATGGAGACTTAGGTACCGGTGCATATTCATCAAGCAAAACTGGTTTGATTGGACTATCTAAAGTGATTAGCAAAGAATATGGCAAATATAATATTACCTCAAATATTATAGAATTAGGAGCTTTTGATACTGGTATGTACAAAAAACTTAATCAAAAAATTAGAAATAAAATCATAAAAAAAATTCCTGCAGATAAATTAGGTCAAAAAGAAGACATTGTTAATACAATTAAATTTATTATTGATACAAGTTTTATAAATGGGTCTGTAGTAAAGATTGATGGTGGTGCAGACTAAAAAGCACTTTGTTTTTTTTTGTTAAATTTAATATTTTTTTTTGAAGTTCAGTATTTTTTTAAATGGTAAATTGCACTCATAGTTATTTATAGGTAACATTGTATAAACTTTTCTTTTTGCTTTTAAAGCCAACACCATTGCATATGTCTGACATCCAACAACAACATTGGACCAGGAAATCAAGCTCTCTAATTTTGACTTATTATCGATTTTGGGATTAAATTTTCTATATTTTGTTATTATTTTTTCATACTTTTTGGTGTTTTCAGACGGATGAGGTTTAAAAATTATTTCTATATTTTTTTTATTCTTTATTTTTAAAAAAAAATTATTAATAGCTTTTTCTTGAGTTTTATCTTTAAAAGGTTCTAATAAGTAAAGTATTTTTTTTTTGGTGCTTATTTTATTTTTATTAATTTTTTTTAAAATTTCTTCCTCATAAATATTTTTTTTAATCTTTATTATTTTCTGTTTAAATACTTTTTTTGCTAATTTAAAAGCATTTATATTTGTTACCCAAATTTCAGAGGGAAGTATTAATTTTTTTTTAAACAAAAAACCTTCTTTAAACAAAACCCAATGGTCTAAAACACCTGCATTGGGTATATTATTTTTATTTGCCAATATTCTAATTTTATGATCAATTTTACTTTTAGCACTTGTTCCCGAGATAATAAAATTACTTTTTTTAATTATAGTCATATAATTTGTGTTTAGTTTTCCCTTAACCTTAAGTCTTTTAAAAATTTTTTTAGCTGGACCCTCTACTTTAATATAATAATTATTGTTATTATATTTTTTTACCCAGTGTGAAATTATATTTCCTGAGGCTGCATCATGCGCTACAATTCCTATATTTTTAAATTTTGAAATCATTTTTTTTAATAAAAAATATCTGTGTTTTTTTTTTTAGATTTGATTTGCGTAGCTTCATTTTATTTTTTTTAAAAATTTTGATCATTCCTATATTTTTAGTTTTTGCTCCACCAGTCACTTCATTTATGTCATAATATTTAAATAAATGTTTCATGGTAGCTTTCCATGCTTCAGTACCATAAGATTTTTTTAGATATTTTTTTTCCCCTATTAAAATTCCAATATCTGCACTTTTTTTTTCATTATCTAAATTTGCAGTTATTGTTCCAAAAAAAAAATTTTTTTTGTTTGTATATATTGCAAAAAATAAGTTTTTTGCTTTTTTTATAGACAAATAATAGTTTAAAAAATGAGCATATTTGTAATTTTTTTTTTTGTGTCGACTAAATTTAAGATGTCCATCGTCTGTAAACCAATTAAAATATCTTTTAATTAAATTTTTTTTAGTAAAATTTTTAAGATAAATTCTTTTTGATTTAATGACATTTGTTTTCTTAGAGATCATCTATTTTAGTTTGTGAAGATTAGACCAAACTTTTTTAAAAGATTTAATAATTAAATTAATATCAGATTTTGTATATTCATAAACAAACATGCCAAAGCCCATATAAGTATTATCTAGCAAATCTTCTGCTACAGGACATGTACCTTTACCATATTTAATTATTTTTGAATTCTTGTTATAGGTCCATGGAAAATTTTTTTTTCCATATGCGATTTTATTTATAAACATTGGCAATCTGTGAACATTCGTAAAATTTATTTGCAACCCCTGAACACCTTCTGCGATAAGGGCTTTGTATATTTTTTTTTTGGATATACCTAACATTTTTGTGTCTATTACCATTGGGTATGCATAATATGAATGTGTGCATCCCTTTTTCACAATTGGTGTTCGAAGCCCTCTTAAATTTTTTAATTCTTTATTTAATCTTTTTGCAATTCGTCTACGCGATACAATGATTGATTTTAATTTTTTTAATTGTTCAATTCCAATGGCACACTCTATTTCACCTAATCTAAAATTATATCCAATCATATTTGCTAACTCTTTTGTTGAATTTCCTTTAACAATAACTTCTGCATGATTTCTTATCATGCACATCCTTTCAGCAAGCTTAATATCATTCGTGAATAACACGCCGCCTTCTCCAGTTTGAATATGCTTATGACAATTTAAACTTATACCTCCAATATCAACCATTGTTCCTGCATATTTATTTTTATACATTGCCGCTGGAGATTGCGCTGCATCTGAGATTATTTTCAATTTATATTTTTTGGCAATTTTTTTTAGTTCATCCATTGGACCTGGGTGTCCAAAAATATCTACAGACATGATTGCTTTCGTTCTATTAGTAATTTTTTCTTCTACTTTTTTTGGGTCAAGATTAAAAGTTTTATTCTCTATGTCCGCAAATACAGGAATTGCATTCCAGTGAACTATTGCCGTCGCTGTAGCACACATTGTCCAGGGGCTGACAATAATCTCATCACCTGGATTAATATCTAGAGCACCAACAGCTGCAATTAAGCCAGAGGTCCAAGAGTTTACAGTTATAGCTCTTTTTACGTTGAAATATTTTTGACACATTGTTTCAAATTCTTTTACTTTTTTTCCTCCATAAAATTGATGGCTACGATTAGCTATATAATTTGATAAAATTCCAGTTTTCATTACTTTGTTAACAGCGTTAATTTCTTCTTTTCCAATTGAATTATATCTTTTGAAAGTTTTTTTTATTACTTTGGTTCCACCAAATAATGCTAGTTTTTCATTTCTCATTTTAGAAACTTTTAATTTAATTTTAAATTTGTTTGATATTATAATTTAATTTTTAACTGTATATAAAAATTAATTATTTAAAAATATATTTTTGACTTAAATTGAAAAAACTTTAAAGTAATTTAATATGAATATTGCAATAATCCCAGCCCGAGCTGGAAGCAAAAGAATAAAAAATAAAAATATTGTCAAATTTTTTGGTAAGCCATTAATATATAATTCTATTAAAATAGCTATTAAATCAAAATTATTTGACGATGTTATAGTAAGTACAGACTCTGCAAAAATACAAAAAATTGCTCAAAAGTATGGAGCCAAAATTTATTTTAAAAGACCAAAATCTTTATCAAATGACTACGCCGGAACACCTAGTGTAATAAACCATGCAATTGAATGGGTTCAAAAAAATCTTTATAACCCAGAATATGTATGCTGTATCTACCCTACAGCAGTCTCTTTACGTGAAATAGACTTAATAAATGCTTATCAAAAAATAAAAACAAATAAATTTAATTTTGTTTTTGCTGCTAACAAATATTCACACCCCCCTCAACGTGGTTTTTATTTAACAAAAAATAACAGAATAAACTTCAAAAACTTTAAATTCTACAAAGTAAGAACTCAAGATTTAAAACCAATGTATCATGATGCAGGGCAATTCTATTGGGGCAAGACAAATTCTTGGCTACTAAAAAAATCTGCTTTTACTAAAAATTCGTGTGTGGAGGTTTTGTCAAATTTTAAATCAATAGATATTGACAATAAAGAAGATTTAGAATTTGCAAAAAAAATTCATTTATTAAATAAAAAATAAAATACTTTATAAATAAAATTTTATGTTAATTAAAATTACTAATAAAATAAAAATCGAAATAGGAGCGAAACCTTTGTTAATTGCTGAAATTTCAGCAAATCATGGTGGAGATAAAAAAAAATTTTTAAAACATATAGTAGAAGCTCATAAGGCAGGAGCTGACATGATTAAAATTCAAACCTATGAAGCTGATGATATTACTATTAAAAAATATTCTGATAAGATTAAAATAAAAAAAGGGATTTGGAAAAATAAATCACCTTGGCAAATTTATAAAAAAGCACAGACACCTTACTCATGGCACAATGAAGCTTTTAAACTTGCTAAAAAAATCAATGCTGTATTATTTAGCACTCCATTTAGTTTAAAGAGTGTCGATTTTCTGGAAAAATTTAAAGTACCCATCTATAAAATTGCCTCATTGGAAATTACAGATTTAAATTTAATAAGATATGTGGCAAGTAAAAGGAAGCCAATCATACTTTCTACTGGTCTAGCGTCTTATCAGGATATTAAAACTGCTGTAGATTTAATAAAAAAATATCATAATAAAATAATAATATTACACTGTGTATCAGGCTATCCTACTCCTTTAACAGAAATAAATTTATCCCGAATTGAATTAATAAAAGAAAAATTTAAAACAAAATTTGTGGGACTTTCTGATCACACAGTTTCCAGTGAGGCTTCTTTGGGGTCAATTTTTTATGGAAGCTGTTTAATTGAAAAACATTTTACACTTAACAAAAAATCTCTAGATGGTAAATTCTCACTTTTGCCCAATGAATTTAAGACATTGTCAAAGAAAGTTCATCAATATCACAAAATGATAGGAGAGAAAAAATTTTATTTAAAAAGATCTGAAAAAGTTAACTTAAATCAAAGACGTTCTATTTTTTCTACAAAGGATATTGATATAGGAGAAAAATTTACCCCATTAAATGTAGCAAATTTTAGACCTTTTATTGGTGTGAATTCTAATTTAATTTTTAAAGTTATAGGTAGTAAAGCAAAAAAAAAAATTAAAGCATTTAGTTCTATTAAAAAAAAAATGTTTTAAAGTTTTATATTTTTAACTCTTTAATTAAAGAATCTAAACCTATATATTAAAAATATTAATGATATTAAAAATTAAAAAGAGCTACTTTTGGTTTATAATTTTAAAATTTTTAATTGTTCCAATTTTTGATTTTATTTGGAAAAATATTATCAATATTCATGGAAGATTATTAAATTTTCTTTGGTTTTATAAAAAGAAAAATTTTTTTTATAATTTAAATCAAGAAAAACCCATTTACAAACTTGAAAATATTCAGGAATTAAAAAATTTAGCTACAAAAATTTTAAGTGTATGTGATAAAAACTTTTTAAAAAAAGTAGAGGAAGAAATTAAGACACCAACATATGGATGGATTAATGAAAGTAATGATGGTGAAGATAAATATTTTGCCCAATTATTTGACCGGCTAGATGAGGATACCAAAAACGAGATAATCAAATTTGCTTCATCTGACTTAATGATTTCAACTGCCTCTAATTATTTAAAGGTTTTTCCAATACTTTCTAAAGTAGCACTTACCTACCACATCCCTAGAAATTATGAGAAACAAAGAGGAGCAATGATGTTTCATAAAGATGAGTTTGGTTATAAGAGTATGGATATATTTATAGCGATAAATGATATTGATAGTGAAACAGGTCCATTTAAAACTGTTACTACTAAATTCGACTTTTTAGGTCCTTTTGCAAGAATATATGATGAAGATAAGTCGATGATAAGAGGTAATAGAGGAAAAATCAAAAACGAGGTAATCAATAAAAAAAAGATAAATGAAATTTCAATTGAAGGCAAAAGCGGAACAGCAATTCTGATAGATAGTTTTAAATGCTATCACGCAGGAGGTCATTGTAAATCTAAACCAAGAATTTTATTAAGAATTTTGTATGGTACGGTTGATAATCTATCTCTTCCCTCTATCGATATAATGAATAAAACTACAAGAAGCTATTTAAATATAAATATGAACTATAGAAAGGATAAATTTAAAAAATTTTTCTTCGATAAAAGATCAATTTTTTTTAATAATAAAAAATTAAGTAAATTTCTTTATCAATTTATAAGAATATTTTGTTTAAAATTTTAAAAAATATATTTAAAAATCACGTTGTTAAGTAAATAAAAAATTTTTCTGAAAGGTTTTTAAATTTAGTGAGAAGTATAGAATATCAACCAAAAATAGATGGCCTAAGAGCCATAGCTGTTTTATCTGTAGTTTTTTACCATTTAAAAATAAGTTATTTTGATGGTGGCTTTATTGGAGTTGATATTTTTTTTGTAATAAGTGGATATTTAATTACTTCAATAATTTTATCAGATAAAAAAAGAGGTACTTTTAATTTTAAAAACTTTTTAATTAAGAGAATTAAAAGATTATTGCCTGCAATTATTTTTGTATCAGTTTTGGCAAGCTTCTTTGGGTTTCTAATACTCAGTCCAGATGATTTGATTAATTTTTCTAGGTCAATTATTACATCTATTTTTTTCGTTTCTAATATACTCTATTGGACAGAGAGTAATTATTTTAATCAAATTTCAGAGTTTAAACCTTTTTTGCATACATGGTCTTTAGGTGTGGAAATGAGTTTTTATTTAGTCTGGTCAATAATATTAATTTATTTAATTAAATTTTTAAAACAAAAACAGATAATTATTTTTTTAATTATTACATCAACACTCTCACTAGTATTTATAGAATATATTTATACAAAAGGATTGCTTTTTGAAACAGATCTCTTTGGAGGATTTTTTTACGGTAAATATATTTCAGATACATTATTTTATAATGCCCCTTTTAGATTATTTGAATTTTTTTTTGGTTGTATATTATGTTTTATTCCAAAAAAACAGTATGGAGATTTTACCAATCAAAGTTTTTTTATTTTAGGATTAATTTTAATTTTTTGTTCTATTTTAACTTTAAATTATAAGTCAAAAATTCCTGGTATTAGCTTAATACCGGCAATGATTGGAACAAGCTGTATAATATTTTTTAACGAAAGAGGTTTTTTCAATAAAATTTTAAATAATAAAATTATGATAGGAATTGGTCTAATTAGTTACTCTTTATATTTAATTCATTGGCCACTAATTTCTTTATACAAATATTACAATTTAGGAGACTTAGAATTTTACGATAAAATTATTATATTAATATTATCTTTTATAATCTCTATATTAATGTACTTTTTTATAGAAAAACCATGGAGATTTAATTATTCAAAAAATAAAAAAATCTTTTCAGTAATAATATTAGTCTCAATCATCGGGTTTTGTTTTTTTACAATTAACCAAAATGGATTTGTTGATAGATTAAATGAAACAGAAAAACAAATGTTATATAAACTTAAAACCACTGCTAAAGAAAAATATTGCGAATCTCAAAAAAGTGTTTTTGAAAAAGTACTTGAGAAAGTTTGTGTAAATGGAGATGAATTAAATGCGGATATAATTTTAATGGGAGATAGTAATGGAACAATGTGGTTTAAGCCCTTTGCAGAATTTTCAAAGCGTAACAAATATAACTTCGTTAATTATTCAAGAATTTGTAACAACTTTCCACACCCAGCAGATTTTAACTATTTTTTAATTAATGATTTTATTTTTAAAGAATTCTATAATTGTTCAGAAATTACTACAAATGCTGAAGTTTTAATTATTGGAAATGCTTGGTTTAATCAACAATTTTCAAATTATAACAAAGAAATAGCTGAAGGTTTTATAAACAATATAAATATCATTAAACAGAATAAAAACTTTAGAAATATTAAAAAAATACTGATTTTAGGTCAAATACCTGCTTTTTCTAGTAATAATTTAGATATAACTTCTTGTTTAACAAGACCAAAATTTTTTAAGAAAGAAGTATCTTGTAAAAATTATTACAGAGATAGTTTTAAAAAAAATAATTTTTTAGAAAATATTAAAAATTTTAACTTTGAATTAGAAAGATTTGCATATGAGAAACTTGCTAAAGATTATTCAGTGTTATTTATTGATCCTACACAGGACTTATGTGACAAAAACGAATGTATGCATGTTGGTGAAAAAAATGATTTATTTTATTTAGATAGTAACCATATTTCAAATTATGGTGCAAAATACATTTTTAACAAAAATAAAATTTTAATTGAGGAATTTTTAACAAATTAACTGATGAAAATTTTAAAAATTAGCAAAAAATTATACTCAAGCAACAATATAAAGCCACTTTTATTTGCAAAAATATTTACAAATCATGCTGGTAATAAAAAAAATTTATTTTCTTAAGTGCACCAAAGACAAAAAACTAAATTGAAAAAATATTGTTTATGCACTTATTTATAGTAGATCTTTTTATAAGTCTCGATACTGTTGCACCAATTATTGATGGATTAAATAAAAAAGGCCAAAAAACTAAAATTTGTTTTGTAAATCCTATGCAGGATTTTAGTCATCATAGATTAATTCGGTATTTAAATAAATCCAAATTCAATCAAAATCACGGACAATTATGTTTGGGTTTTGTTAATAAAATAAATTACATTGTATTAAAAATAATAATGAGCTTACCCTCATTCTTTTTAAATAAATTAGATAGAATTTGGAAAAAAATTTATATCTCAAAGATATTTTTTAACGAAAATAACTTCATAAAATTTTTAAAAAAAAATGACTTTAAAAGTGTTACTATAGAAGAAAGTTTACCTAAAAATAAAAGAAAACTAATTATTAATGCTTGTAATAAAATAAATATTCCAGTTTTATGTATTGCCTCAGGCCTATTCACAATAAAAATTAAAAAAGATAGAGAAATTTATTTATTTGAAAAAATAAATTTTTATCTATCTCCAAATTTATTTGCACCTTATAAGAAAAAGATTCAAACCTCTAAAAAATTTTTATTATGTGGATCCCCAAGATATGACACTAAATGGATGATAAAATTAAAAAAAATATATAATTGTAAGAATGCACTTAAAAATAAAAAAATAAAAATAGCATATTTTTTAAGATCAACTTCTGAAAATTTGAATGATCATCTTAAATTAATTGAAAAGATAAAAAAAATAAAGAATATTGAGATTAAATTTGGAAATAAACCTCGGGAAATTGGGCCATTAAAATCATCTTTATTTAGTAAAGATGAGTTAAATACAACTGAGTTAATAGTTTGGTCAGATATAGTAATATCAGCACCAACTTCTATTTTAGTCGATTCGGTTCAAAGAAAAAAAATTACCATTTGTCTAGAATATTTAACTCCAGAGGGTTATACTATGAGTCATTTTTCAAATCACAGTAATGTTGTTATGATTGCAAAATCTGCTAATAAAGCAATTAATATAATTAATGAATTTAATAATAATAAACTTAAAAATAGCAATACAAATGATAGAGCGTTATTTTTAAATTCATTTATTAATAAAAGAAATAAAAATTATAGTATTATAGGAAACATAGTTAAATATTACTTAAATATTAAAACAATTTGTAAAATTTGAATGCTTAACAACAAATCAATATTAATAACTGGTGGCACAGGATCATTTGGAAAATCTTTTATAAAAATAATTATAAATAAATTCAAAAAAATAAATAAATTAATAATATTTAGTAGAGATGAACTGAAACAATACGAAATGGAAGAGCTTTATCCAAAAAGTAAATATCCATTTATAAGGTTTTTTCTTGGTGATGTAAGAGATCAAGAAAGACTAATATCTGCTGTTGAAGGAGTTGACTATTTAATTCATGCAGCGGCACTTAAACAGGTGCCTGCTGCAGAATATAATCCATTTGAGTTTGTTAAAACAAATGTAATTGGAGCTCAAAATATAGTTCAAGCTTGTCTCAAAAGTAATGTGAAAAAAGTAATTTCTCTATCAACTGATAAGGCTGTATCTCCTGTTAATTTATATGGTGCCACAAAACTTTGCTCAGATAAAATATTTTTATCTGCAAATAACTTTAAGGGTAAAAAAAAAATCACCTTTAGTGTAGTTAGATATGGAAATGTTGCTGGCAGCAGAGGATCGGTTATGCCATACTTAGTAAATTCTAAGAAAAATAATAAAATAGTTAATTTGACTGATAAAAAAATGACAAGATTTAACATTTCACTAGAAGATGGTGTTGAAATGGTTTTATGGAGTTTAAAAAATACTGTTGGTGGGGAAATAGTTATACCAAAAATTCCATCATACAGGATAATGGATTTATTAAAAGCTACAGGTAATGAAAAAAATTATAAAATTGTAGGTATAAGATTAGGAGAGAAAATTAATGAAGAATTATTAGGTACCGCAGATGCAATTAATACAATTGATATTGGAAAATATTATATAACTCTGCCTACAATAAAAGATAAGAAAATTCTTGGTTATTATAATAAATTTAATTATAAAAAACTTAAATCTGATTTTTCTTATAATTCTGGAAATAACAAAAAATTTTTATCAGTTAGTGAATTAAAAAAAATAATATCTAATTTATAAATAAATTTTTTTTAATCTGGTCGCAAGTGTCTTTAAAAGTACAATCTATACTTGCATCTACTTTTTCGTTTTTTTACTTAAATCATAAATTTGTTTTGCAAGATTTGATATTTTTTTATCATGACTATTTATGTGATAAAGAATTCTTGATGTCTTTTTATGATCTAGCATAAGAGACAGTCTGACTAAATCCATCCAATTTTTGTTATTTTTGGCTCTGATTTTTTCTATTTTATCTATAATTTTTATTGATTGTTTTAATTGCTTATTCATTTTTTTCTAAAAAATAATATTATTTTATTTTATCACAAAAATTTAATTTGTCTTTACTATACTAAAATATGATTTGATAAATTTTTTTTAAAGCGTACATCGTATTTGTTATTTTTAAGAGATATACTTTTGACTGATGTTTTATAGAACATTTTTTTGTGCTTTTTACATAAATTAATTAACTTTTTTCTTGAAATAAAGATATCTTGATTCTTTAATATTTTTTTGAGCAGTAAGTATTGATCCAATGTATCAATAGACAAATTTAATAAACTCTGTTTTTTTATAAATTTTTTGAAATTTATTTCTAATATTTTAAAAATGCTCCTTTTAAAAAAATAAGTCATATATTCAGACGATTTAGTATCTAATGCTAAATTGTTTGCTTTTTTAAGAGCATTATAAGAAATAATTTCTGAGCGTGTTCCAACTGGTAAATCATTTGTGTAAGTATAATCAAACTTTCCAATTGAATGATTTTTTGCTAAGATTTTTATAGCTGATAAATCAGTAAAAGGATTATCACCAGTTATTCTAACAAAATGATCAAAATATTTTTTTTTCCTTAAAGTAATTATTCTTTTAAAAATATCTTTATCATCTCCTCTATGAAAATTAACTTTATAAATATCACAAATATTTTTCAAATAATTGTCTTTTTCTTTATTTGATGTACAAATGTATATTTGCTTTTTTGGAAAGTGTCTAATTAATCTTTTGATCAAAATTTCTATTAAAGAAAATTTGTTAATATTTAATTTTGCTTTCTGAGGAAGTCTTTTTGATTTAAGTCTTACTAAAATAATTAAAATTATATTCTTTCTAATAAAAAAATTTTTTTTCAATAATTTGTCCTTTTTTTACATTATTTTTTAATTTTTTTTTGTAATACATATTTATTTGATTTTCAGAAATTCCTTTTTGTCCAGTTCTTAAAAAAATAACATCTTTTTTTGATAAAATATGCCCTTTATTTAATTTATATAAAAAAACACCATTTCTAGTCATTATTTTTGAATATTTTTTTTCATTATATGAAATAGTTTTTTTATTTTTTATTCTTCTAATAAAAAAATTTTTAAGATCATTTAACTCTAAAACATCTAAAGAAGATACTTTGTCGACATATTCTTTATTTTTATCTAGTATTACATGTTTTTCAATGAATTGTGCGCCATTATCTATAGCCTGTTTTATTATTGATATATTTTTAAAGATGTTATTTCTACTTGTATGATCTGCATAACATACTTTCATATGATTTTTTTTAATTTGTTTAATAAAATCTAGTCTTAAATTTTTATAATCAGTAGGAAATGATTGAAAACCATAAGTAAAAATTATTTTATTTGATTTATTAAATTTTTTATATATTTCCGTTACTTTGGATATGTTGTAACCGGATACAGAAATAAAAACTCTATTAAAATTTTCTAGAGCAGTTTTAATTAATCTTATATTTTCATTATCAGATGCAGATATTTTAATACTAACTTTGTTTTTAAATTTTTTACAAAATTCTAAACTTTCATAGTCAAATGGTTCTAGGATAACTTTCTTTTTTTTAAGAACTTTTTTTATAATTTTTTCATACTCTAAATTAGAAATAGAGATTTTTTTTAAGATATTGTAAAATTTATATGTTGGATGTGCTAATTTTTTTAAATTAAAAATTTGGAACTTAATAGTATCCAAATTAGATAACATTAATTTTTCAACTAATTTTTTTAATATTTTTAGAGACCCGTTATGAGAACTTGCTATTTCAGCAATAAATTCTACATGCTTTAAATTTTTTCCCATGAATACGTGTCTTTAAAAGAACAGTTTTTACAAACAGCTACATCATCAATTTCATCTTCAAAATGTTTTTTTCTAACTGAATTAAGCTCTTCACCTTTCCATATTTCTTCCAATTTTGAAATTTTTTTTATAGGTGTATTGTATTTTTTTGGTTTTTTTGCTGCTTTCAACAAACTAAAACCTTTATCGTTATTGTTTATTCTTCTCTCTAAATCATTAATTACTTCATCTGTATTAAATGCCTTTTTATTTATATATCCAATTGAATGTTGAGCACCCCAATCGTGACAACACATACCCACTGTTCCATCGTAAGTTATCATTAATCTTTGAAATAATTGTTCACAAGCTTTTCTCTTTTTTGAAATAAAAATTTCACCCTCTAAATTTACAACATATGGAGTATTCATAGGCAAATTATTTTCTCTTAAATAGTCTTCCAATTCTTTTTTTTTTGAAAAACTTAAGTCTTCTAGATTTCCTCCTCGTTCGTTATACTGAGTAACTGTCACATCATCAACTATATCTTTAAAAAGTTTGTAAAAATTATCAACTTCATTACGAGTATCTTGGGTCATTATCATTTGAATCTTTGTAATTGGAAATTTTGAATTTAATTCAGTTTTAATTTTATGAAATAATTTTATATTTTCATAAACTTTTTCAAATGTATTATTTTTAAATCTTCCTGGTCTCATTTTTTCATATGTATGTTTTGTTCCTCCATCAAAAGAATATATTATTTGATCTAAACCAGACGCTATGAGCGCTTCAGATTTTTTTCGTGTTAGTGTGGTAGCATTTGTATTAATTGATACGTCAATGATTGATTTATTTTTTGCATAACTAATAAAATCACAAAGTTTAGGATGGAGAAGAGGTTCTCCCCGCCAATTAAGTTTAATAGACGGAACTCCCATTTCTGATATTTCATTAATAATTTTATAAAAAACTTTTTCATCCATTATCTTGTCTGGTGTAATAATATATTCTCTAAAACAATGGGGGCAGCCTAAGTCACAAATAGAAGCAACTTCAATATCAACACACAATGGATTTGAAAAATAAATATTTTTATTAAACTTTTCATAACCATTTGAATAAAACATTTTTGGTTGATCAGACCAATTTTTTCTATAGTTTCTATATTTTTTTCTAAATCTCTCTAAGATCACTTGATCATCATCATTTTGTGAATTCTTATCTAAAAAATCTGTATACGCTTTATTTAAATGCATATTTTTTAAAAAATATTCATCTTTATTAAAAAAATAATTTTTTTTTGAATTTAATTTTGAAGATCCTGTTAGAATTTCTTGTTTTTTACTTTTAATGTCTGTTAATGCTTCATTCATAAGGCTATATATCATATATATATAAAATATTATAAAGTACATATATTAAAACTATGAAAAAAATCTTAATTACGGGTGGATGTGGTTTTATAGGTTCTAATCTTGCAGAATATTTTCTCAAAAAACGTTACAAAGTTATTGTTTTAGACAAATATAATTTCGAAAATAGCTGGGGTTGGTTAGATAAAAAAAAACATAAAAATTTAGAAATCAAACTAGGTGATATTCGTGATTATGATTTTGTAAATAAATGTACACTTGGTGTAAACTCGGTAATTCATTTAGCGGCCTTAATTGGAATCCCTTTCTCTTATGTATCTCCATTAGCGTATATTCAAACAAATATAATTGGAACGTATAACATTCTAGAAAGTTGTAATGTAAATAAAATTAAAAATTTAATAGTGACATCAACAAGTGAAGTTTATGGATCATCAAAATATGAACCTATGGATGAAAAGCATCCTACTTTTTCTCAATCACCATACGCGGCGACTAAAAAAAGTGCAGATGAATTAGCTTTAAGTTTTTTTAATTCATATGATTTACCGGTTAAAATAATACGCCCATTTAATACTTATGGACCAAGGCAGTCACCAAGAGCAATAATACCAAATATAGCTTATCAACTATTAAATAAAAAAATTAAAAAAGTAAAAATAGGAAATTTATCTCCAAAAAGAGACTATACCTATGTTGGAGATTTGTGTGAAGCGTTTTACAAGATACATAATTCAAAAAAATTTGGAGAAATATTTAATACAGGAACTAATGAAAATATTACAATATTGGAGCTATACAACAAAATCGCAAAATTATTAAAAATTAAAAAACCTCTTAATATTCAAAGAGAGAGAAAAAGAAAAAAGAAAAGTGAGGTAAATTCACTTAAATGTGATAATAAAAAAATATATCTTCATCTTAAATGGAAGCCTAAAACAAAATTCAATACTGGATTAAAAAAAACAATAAAATGGATAAAAAATAATCAATCAATATATAAAGACATATATAATATTTAATTGAGGAAAAAAATTTCTATAACTGGCGCTAGTGGATTTATTGGAACTTCCATACTAAAAAAATTAAGAGAGAAAAATTATGAAGTAGAAATACTAAAGACAAAAAGAATTAAAAATAAAAATTTTGGAAAAAATTCTTCACATCTCATTCATTTAGGTTTTGATACAAGAAGAAATAAATGTAATAAAAATCTTCAATTAAGTATTTTAAAAAAAATAATTGAAAATTCAAAAAAATACGACTTTAAAATCATTTTTTTTAGCACAACTTGCGGTGGTCCTAGTAATAAACGTAAACTTTACACATTTAACAAGTATCAAATTGCAAAATACTATTGCGAAAAAGAATTAATGAAAAATAAAACATCAAAAATTGAGTTTGTAATTTTTAGACTATTTAATCTTTATGGACCAAATAAAAAAAAAAATCTAATTACAGATATACAAAAAAAAATAATTAATTCTAAGAATTCTAAAATAAAAATAATTCATCCAAAAACTACTAGAGACTTTATATTTATTGATGATTTAATGGATTTGATCTTTAGATGTATTAAACAAAAAAAATTAAATAATGAAATCTATGAAGTAGGCTATGGAAAAGCGATCACTTTGGCTAAATTGTACACAAGAATAGGATTTTTCCTAAAAAATTCTTCTAAGTTTGTTTTTGATACACCATATTATGATAAAATTGCTTCATCAAAAGCATTGATAAGAAAGACAAAGAAAATTTTTAATTGGAAACCTAAATATAGTTTAGATAAAGGCTTAAATAGAATATTGGCAAAATGAGGAAAAAAATCTTAATCCTTTATGAAAAATCCAAAAAAATTGGTACAGGTCATTTTTATAGGAGTTTAAGATTACATCAGTTATTAAAAAATAATTATCATACCAAAATAAAACAATTTAATAATAAAATTAATCTTGAAAATCTAATAAGAAAATTCGATTTATCTATTTTAGATTTAAAAAAATATTCAAAATTGCCAAGAAACTTGAAAATAATTACTTTTGAAGACATTTATAAAATTAATAAACATGTTTTATCTATTAATCCTTTAGATCTTAATTTAAATAACAGTGGACCAGAATATTTCCTATTTCCAAAAAATATAGATAAAATTAAATTTAACTTTAATAAAAAAAACAAGATTAATATTCTTTTTGTGCAAGGGGGTGCTGATAGTAACAATCAATTAAATAAACTCACAAATTATATTTTAAAAAAAAATAAGGAGATAAAATTTAAATTTAATATTATTTCTAAAAATTTTATTAACAATAAAATAGAAAATAAAAAAAATTTGAAAATTTTAAAATTTAATAAAGATGTAACTAAACTTTATAAAAATATACAAATTGCTATTTCATCAGTAGGAAATACGTCTTTTGAACTTGGAAGAATAGGGATTCCTTCTATTCACTATACCTTAGAGAAAAGAGAGATAAAACGAGCAAAAAATTTAAATAACTTGAATTTAGGAATTTATGTTAATAAAGATAATATGATCGCTATTATAAATGAATTAAATAAAATTTATTTTAATGATAATTATCGTAATAAACTTGTTGAAAACAGAAAAAGATATTTTAAGAAAAAAAATATATTATTAAAAATAATTCAAAATGAAATTTAAACTTGGTTCAAAAATTATTCAAAGCAATCAACAACCTTATGTAATTGCTGAAATTGGTGTTAATTTTGAAAATGATTTTCAAAGAGCAAAAAAAATAATAAAACTTGCAAAAGAAGGGGGTGCTGATGCAGTTAAATTTCAGTCATATAAGGCAGAGAAAATTGCGTGTAAAAATAGTCCATATTATTGGGATCTAAAGGAAGTTAATGTAAAATCACAATATAAATTATTTAAAAAATTTGATAAATTCGGATTTAAAGAATTCAAACAACTTAAAAAATATTGTGATAAACTAAAAATAGATTTCTTATCGACTCCTTTTGATTTAGATGCTGTTGATTATTTAGATAATTTAGTCCCATTTTATAAAGTTGCATCTGCAGACTTAACTAATTACCCACTTATAAAAAAAATATGTCAAAAAAATAAGCCAATTGTACTATCTACAGGTGCTAGTAATCAAAAAGAAATAAACAACGTTTTAAAATTTATAAATAAAGTTAATAAAAAAATCCGAGTAATATTACTTCATTGCGTTCTGAGTTATCCAACAAATAATAAAGACGCAAATTTAAATTTGATTAAATCTTTAAAAAAAACCTTCAAAAACAAAATAATTGGATATTCAGATCACACACTACCAGACCAGAATATGATAATTCTAACAAAGGCATACCAAAATGGTGCTTATGTTATAGAAAAACATTTTACAGATACAAAGGGATTGAAGGGTAATGACCATTTCCACTCGATGGATAAAGATGATTTAATTAAATTTAGAAAAAATATTGATTTGTTAAATAAGATTGATGGAAATTTAAAAAAAAGAGAAATTTTAGAATGTGAAAAAAAGTCAAGAATTAATGCAAGAAGAAGCATAGTAGCAAAAAATAATATTTCCAAAGGAGAGAGGCTTACTCTTAATAACCTTATAATGAAAAGACCTGGATTTGGTATAAGTCCAACTAAAATTTTTAAAGTACTTGGTAGAACTGCTAAAAAAAATATTAATGAAGACAGCATTATTAATTTCAAAGATTTAATTTAGTGTTTAATGATATTTGATTATATAATTATGTGTGGTGGAGAAGGAATCAGATTAAAACCATTTACTTATATTATTCCAAAACCTTTTTTAACAGCAAATAATATTAGTTCATTTGATTATATTTTAAAAAATATAAATTTAGACAAAACAAATCAAATTATAGTTACTTTAAAATATAAATATAATTTTGCAAAAAAAATTATTAAAAATAAAAAAAATAATAAAATTAAAATATTTCTTGAAAAAAATACATCTGGGACAGCAGGATGTATAGGCGAAATAATTAAGAAAAAAATTACAAATAATTTTTTAGTAATAAATGGTGATATTTTTGCAAAATTAAATTATAAAAAAATGATGGAGTATCATACTAAAGGTAAATTCGATGTGACAGTTGGAATAACCAACTTTCAAATAAAATTTCCTTATGCTGTACTAAAAAAGAAAAAAAACAAAAATACTTTTATTGAAAAACCTGAATTTAAAAAAAAAATTAATACCGGTATTTATGCAGTTTCAAAAACGTATGCGCAAAAGTTTTTTAAAATAAATAATAAAGGAAAAATAAATATGACTGATTTAATTGATAAATCTAATAAAATTGGAATTTACGATATTGGTAAAAAGTGGATAGACATAGGTCATATAGAAGATTTTAAAAAAGCAAATGTTCTAATTAAAAAATGGTAAAAACAATGGACTGTTTTATACCCTGTAGAAAAAACGGAGATTTTTTAAAAAACTTAAACTTTTTAGAAATAGATCAAATCAAGCTTGTAGAGCATACAATAAATTGCTCTATTAACTCAGGACTATTTAGAAATATTTATATTTTAACAAATGACAAAAATTCTTTTATGCTATTAAAAAAGAAATATTCATCTTTAAAATTAATTTACATAAAATCTGTTAGGTTACCTTTCTATAAAATAATTGAAAATCTTGAAAAAAAAAAATATTTTCAAAATAAAATTGATATTTGCGTCTTATTACCCAACTATCCATTTAAATCTATTTCAACAATCAAAAAAATTTATGAGAAATATAAATTTTTAAATTTGAATATGATAGCATCAGCTAAAAAAGATAATTTTTTTTATTATGTTAAAAAGAAAAATAAAGCCGTATCTTTGAATTTTTCTCCCCACATAAAATCAAAAAAAAAAATTCCACCTATATACAAACTTTCTGGGGGTATTTTCATTTATAAAAGTGAAAGAAGAAAGCTTAATTTACAAAGTATTGAATTAAAGAATTTACATTTTATCAACAATCATGAGTCATTTGGGATATATAGCTTATATGATTTTATAACAGCTAGCTCACTATTTAATATTGACAATTCAATCCTTTTAAAAATGTCTAATTAAATGTTACGATTACTTTTCCATATTTATAAAAGTATCTTAAACAAAAATGAAAAAAATAAGACTCAACTTTTTATAATTTTTAATGTCATCTTTGCCATATTTGAACTTGTAAGTATTGCGGCAGTATTGCCAATTATTTTTTTAGCTATAGGGTCAAATATTAATAATTTCAACTTGAGTTTGCCAGATTTTTTAGAAAATATAATAAATGAGAAATTAATTTTAGATAACTCTTTCATATATATTTCATTAGCGATTTTTTTGTTTTTTTTTATAAAGTATATTTTTTCTATTTATTTAAATTTATTCAACATAAGATTTATTACTTTAACTACAGCCTCTGTAAGATTGAGACTTATGAAAATTTTTACAGAAAAAAAATATGTTGATTTAATTAATTATAATAGCTCAAAAATAACAAACCTGATAACAAAAGTTTCTGAATTGACTATCACAAATTATTTTGTTTCTTTCTTATTTATAATTAGGTCTTTGTTTATAATTATACCATTAATTATTTTCTTATTTTTAGTTAATGTTAAATTAACATCATTTCTGCTTATTATTTCCACTTTTGTACTTTGGGCTTATTTTTTTATAATTAAAAAGTACATTTTAAGTTTAGGAAAAAGAGAAGTCATCTATTTTGAAGCGGTATTAGCAATAATTAAGGAATTTTTTAATGGCCATTCATTAGTAAAACTCTACAATCTAGAAAAAGAACTAATATCTAATTTTAAAAATCAAGTATTTAATTATGCAAGAGTTAAGGTTATTTTTAGATTAATTGATCAGTTTCCAAAATTATCGTTCGAAATTTCTGTAATAACTTTTATATTTTTGCAAATTATAATTTTAAATTATTTTAATTATAATAATGAATACATAGTAAGCTTCGTTGGATTATTTATTTTAGTAAGTTTAAAATTAGTTCCACAAATAATTTACTTATTTTCTTTATTAAATAAAATTAAAAATTCTCAAATAGCAACCGAACTTCTCATCAAAGAATTTGATAAAAAAAATAGAACAATCATATCTGAAATTAAAAACATTGATTACAAAAATCAAATTAAATTAGACGAGGTAAGCTTTGGGTATAATAATAATGAATTTATATTAAACAAAGTAAAACTAAGTTTAAATTTTGGAGAAAAAATTGGAATATTAGGGAAAAGCGGTGCAGGTAAAACTTCACTTATTAATCTAATTTGTGGATTTCTAAAACCTAACCAGGGAAAAATATTAATTGACGAAAAAATTTTAAATGAAGAAAATAATTTATCATGGCAAAAAAAAATATCACTGGTAGAGCAAAATGTTTATCTTTTTAATGACACAATAAAAAGGAATATAATATTGAATAATGATAATGATATAATTGATTATAAATTATTAGATCAAAGTATTATTCAAGCTCAATTAAGTTCTTTTATTCAGAAACAAGAATACGGAATAGAAACTGTAATTAATCAAAACTCATCAAATATTTCTGGAGGTGAAAGACAACGAATTGGACTTGCACGAGCGTTATACAGAAATGGCCCTGTTATTATACTTGATGAACCAACTTCAAGTTTAGATGAGGATAATTCTAATAGTATAATGAAAGTGCTTAAAGGTATAAAAAATAAAACTATTATAATAATCTCTCATGATGAAAATACTTTAAATATTTGTGATAAAAAATATTTGTTAGAAAATAAAATGTTAAAAGAAAAAAACTAACTACAATAATTTATATAGGATTTTAAATGATAACTAGAGAAATTTTAAGTTATTAAGTAAAAATAATATTTTTTGGTGAATTTTTTATTCACAAATATAAAGCTTTATCTAAAAAAAGTAACCAAATAGTTTTCTCATAAAATGTTTTATTAATGTTTAAACTTTTTAAAAAATTTTTTTCAGTGCATAAATCAAGCCAATTGAGCTATTAGTACTGGTCAGCTGCACGCATTACTGCGCTTCCACATCCAGCCTATCAAC